>Ga0066789_10000117_pt1 | contig 24434 bp, 15 predicted proteins | sample OrgsoiDNA2013049_FD_70960 | JGI IMG/M metagenome (GOLD analysis project Ga0066789, IMG submission 70960) | Permafrost soil microbial communities from the Arctic, to analyse light accelerated degradation of dissolved organic matter (DOM) -... | ecosystem: Environmental > Terrestrial > Soil >...
GCAAACAAGAGCGACTGGCAGAGTTTAATGGTCATCTCACGCAGGACGTGAAATTCGGATTCGGCCTGCTGGGACAGTTGGACAAGGGAGGCCACTTTGAAGTTAGCCAGGTAGAAGTTGTCCCAGGCCACTGGGATATGACTGCCATGAGTGTGGAAATGACAGGAACGGCCCTCTTGTTCAAGAGCATCGGGGTGCAGAAGAAGGAAAACCATCGGGACTTCCACCAGGTATCCGATGATCTGACGCTTACCCAAGCAGCAGACTTGCTCAGCAGTCACGTAGTTGTAGCGGATAGTCGGTAGCCGTTCTTATTGAGCTCTCAGCAGTCCAATTCGAGCCACCACTCGATCGCTCCGCGTCCGGCTAACTCCCTTGGAGAAGATTCTGTTTCCAAGAAACTGAATCGCTCGTTGCTTTTTAAAGCCGAGAAGGCGGGGTAACCGCCTCCCCGGAGGGAAAGCTCACCGTTTTACGCTACTGCTAGAGCGGCGATCTTGTGGAAGGTGGAGGTAACGACGTCAGAGGTGTGAACCTTGGGCGTGCCGTCGATAAATCTTGCCATCGTCTTCAACACGTCTGGATAGGTGTTGGTGTTGTAGGTGTCCGCATCGTTCTTGTTTTCCCACAGACTGATCGCAGTCACATCGACTCCGCCGGGACCAGCGAATGTGATTTCGTCTTTAAACCCATTCTGTTTACGAAGCAAAGGAAGAATGTCCTTATCAAAAGTTCGCGTGTAATCGGAAAGCATATTGTGCTTTAGATGAATCGAGACATTGCGTGCAAACATATTCAACCTCCTACGGTTGGGTTTCTAAGAAAGAGAACTTCAGATGAGCTGACTTAGTTCAGGGAACCTGAAAGAGGAGAAGAATGCTCACTCCACCTAAGCAGTGCATTTGAGTGGCCTTCGGCGTCCAAAACGCGCAACTTGTTGTATCGATACGTCACGAAGCGGATCGGGCGCCACCGACGCTGTGGTTCCATCGTGTACTTTTGGCGGAAAACACGAACCAAAAGATGTGGCCGACCCGGTAAATCATGCCGCGGCAAGTCTGTGCGGTATATCTCGGCGTCGGACATGCGCCACCGGTCTCTCGTGCAGTAATAGCTCAGTGGCCTGGACGCGCCGCTCGGAGTGGAACCACTTCTGCACCACGTTGTCGTTCAGGAAATTGGCCAAGGCCAACAAACTCATCCCTTGATGATGGGCCATCCAGCACGGTACTAATTGATGACGATCCTGCCAGAATTTCCGCTTTCCAGAAGTGAAGTCTGCAGCCTCATAAAAGCCGTGGCTCCCGAACCATCCCAAGTCAGCCATTCGGCGTAGATTGCGCACCGCTCCCACCGGGTCAGTATTCAACGCGAGCAATGTTGAATAAGGGGATATCACCAGTGCATTCATTTCTCGTTTACGCAAGGCAAGATGAGAAAGGCCAAAGGCGAAGTACTGATAGTTTCCGGCTTCGTCCAGTTTGAAATACGCGGATTCGGAAATGCCCCAGGGAACTCCCTTTCGGGCAGCGTACGTCTGCTGCGAACATACGGCAGCTGCACGCGAACGCTCTAAAAGCGTGTTGGGATAGGAACGCATCCAGAGTGAGGGCATCAAGTATTCGAACAACGTTCCCGTCCAGGAGAGCAAAACCGGCCGTCCGCCATCTAACGTGTGCGCACGTCCCAGCAGGAACCAGCTTTCTTGGGGAATGTCTTCCTTGGCGATGGCGACAAATACCGCTGTGCGAGACTCGGTTCCAAGCAGGTCATAGCAAGCGGGATGAACCTGATGGGTGTCCAGATCGAAGCCCACGGACACCAGCTTGCGGCGGCTGTCGAGCAAGAACTTAAAGTCCATTGCATCGGCAAGTTTTCCGGACATTTTTGCGATCATCCGAAGATCGGCGATCAGGCGTTCTGTGTTCGCCTTGGCTTTCAGGAGCTGGTCGCGAAGACGCTCATACGATCTGTTTTGTTTAGGGGCTGCGGAGTCGCGTACCCAGTCGATCTGGCGGATCAGCTGGTCTATGAAGTGCGGCACTTGCTGCAGCGCGATGTTGTCGATCAGTTTGAGATTGAGAGCGGCATCATCCCGCAAAGCTGCAAACTCCGGCGAAAGCCACGGAGCATATTCACTTACCGTCTGCTGAATTCTGCGGAGCCGCAACCCCGCTTCTTCGGCAAACCATTTTGTTTGGGCGAGCTTGGGCTGCGTGACGGTTTGAGAAGCTTGAGTAAAAACAGCTTCGGGCAAGCCGAGTATCGATTGCAACCAGTTGTCGGTATGGCGTTCCCGTTCGCAGATCGATAGCAGCTTTCGTGGGAAAGCGCGCCCAGCAGCCAATACATGCAGGTAGTCAAGGAAGCCTTCTGACAAACACGGTTGCACTACGGGCTGATGTAACCGATCCAAGCACCCTTGCTGCAGAGTCCAGAGCGAAGCCAGCAGGTTCCCGCTGTCCACTGACGAAACAAACAAGGGAGCCAATGGCTGAAGGGTGCGAGTGTCATACCAGTTCAACACGTGTCCGCGATGCTTTTTTAAACTTGATACTGTGGCCAATGTTCGGAGAGTCTGCTCCGCAAATTCCGGCACCGTGAGATATCCAAATTCACATCCCACCTGCCTGGCATTGAGGAGAAACCCTATGTTCGTGGGCGAGACCCGTGCCGCTATGGCGGCAGGCTTCTCCTGAACGTTGTCCGGTATCAACCAGTTGTGCTCGGCGGTGCTGTACTCGGCAAAATATCTCCAGGTTTTCAATGCCGTACGCCGAAGGAACGCCACATCCTTGGGAGAAGTACGGTTTCGTGCCGTGGCTGGGGCACGATTAAGCCAAACGGAAACCAGCTTGCTGCAGGCCCAAAGCAATAACACCGGTAGCGCAGCCGGGAGCGCCCGCGGCCGCACCGCCCACACCAAAAGTCCCAACAGGATCGAAAGCAAAGGCATCCAGTTGAGATACACGTCCACGGTTGCGCGTCCGCGAGGATTCAGCTCCGATTCCGCCGCTGTTTCCCACTCTAAGAGGCGGTATTGCGTGACAAAGCGTCTGACCAGGGCTCGCACTACGGCATCCAGCGCAAGCATGGTTTGATGGGCGAGGAAGATCAACGTGAGAAGAAGAGTGACGTTAGCGGTGTAGAGAGCGCTGAGCGCATCTCGGGCAACCGCTAGATCGAGATTGAAAAGAGCACGCAGCAAATTGAAGCCAAACTGCGCCCACGCAGGGATAAACGAAATACAGATTGTAGCCAGGGTCCATTGCCACGCTGGCCGGCCGGGCATGAACCACCCAACCACCAGCAACAGGAAGGTTGCGGGTTCCACCAGACTGCGACGCAAATTGTCGAAAATCTTCCACCACGAAATGAGCGAAATCGGATTCGTCACCCGGTTCGCCGACTCGTCCGGCACCTTACGAAACAACCATCCCGCAATCTGCCAATCCCCGCGTAACCAGCGGTGTTTGCGGCGATTGTAAGCGTTGTAGTGCGAGGGATAATCTTCAATTACCTCGATGTCGCTCGCCAGTCCCGCGCGCGCGTAGGCTCCTTCGAGCAGATCATGGCTCAGCAGGGCATTTCTGGGAAAACGATGTTCCAGGACGCGATGCACGGCGTCCACTTCATAGATTCCTTTTCCCGTGAAGCTCCCCTCTCGATACAAATCCTGATAAGCATCGGAAATCGCGCGGGTGTAAATATCGAAACCGGTTTCGCCGGCGTAAATGGCCGCCAGCCGCGAGCGAGCCGTGCTCTGCACGCTGACGCCAACCCGGGGCTGCAGAATGCCGTATCCGGTCACCACCGTATTGGTTTGTGGATCAATGATGGCCTGGTTCAGAGGATGCGCCAGGGCTCCGATCATGCGCTGCGCCGTGCCGCGGGGAAGCTCGGTATCCGAATCGAGGGTTATCACAAACCGTACCCGAGGGAACAGCGAAAGCTCCCCAACCTTCACCGGAAAACTATCGTATTGCCCGCGCAGAAGCCGGTTGAAGTCGAGCAATTTACCTCGCTTACGCTCCCACCCCATCCACGATTTCTCGCGCGGGTTGTACACCCGATGCCGGTGAAACAGAAAAAACGAACCCATGTTCTGACTCGCGTACTTTTCATTCAGTCCATGGATCAAATCCGAGCACAGCGCGACGAGTGGATTGTCTTCCCGTGCGGGCTCACGAGAATCAGGCAAATCGGTAAGCAGTGCGAAATGAACATTGGGATCGTGGTTTCCCAGGAAACGCACTTCCAGGCTTTCAACCAGCCCGCGAACCTGTTTTTCGCTCAGCAGCAAAGTCGGTACAGCCACCATGGTGACGCAGTTGTCAGGAATCCCCTCCGTGAAATCGAGCTTGGGAATAATCTCCGGTTGCAGGAGCGAAGTGATCAGGTAATTCATTAGCTGTACCGCGCTCTGCGAACTCGGCAAAAACAAGATCAGCATCGAAAACAAGATAAGTCCAAGCGAATTCGAGGAATCGGTGAGGAACGTAACTGCCGTGGACATGATGGCAAGGGTCAGAAGTGGTATGCCCAGCAAGAACCATTCATCGGGATGCTTGCGCAACAGTCCCCGAAGCTTCTGACCCAAGGGGGGGCGGAACCCAGCTTTCTGATGGAGAAGAGGTGTTCCCGTATCCAGGAGGTAATAGCCGACGTGAGATTCCCGCAGAGCGGTGCGCGGCTCTTCGTAAGGATGGAGACTGGCCTCCTCGGCCAGGGACACGACTGTCTTCGCGACTTCCAACTCTGACAAATCGGAATGCTCCGCGATATTTGCTACCTGTTGCCGGTACATGTCGCGACTTTCAAAATCCATTGCGCCGTAGGCGCGGGCCGGGTCCTGGCGCAACACATGGTCGATCACCGTGAGCGGCTCGAGGGCCTCCTTCCAATTTGTTTGTCCAATGTCCCGCAGACTGCGTACGCAAGCGCCCACCCCGATCGAAGCGCCACTGGGATCGCTCAGCAGGTGCTTGCCGCGCGCAGCAATCTGCTCCAGAAGAACCAGATCCAGTGCGGAGACCAGCGTCCAAAGCTCGTGCAGTTGCAAGGCCGTGGTTTGCTGAAATACGTCCACAAACAGGGCAAACTCCGGTTCGCTGAATTCATAGGAAACCGCCTGTAGAAACCCCTCTGCGAGCGCCAGCACTCGAGGAATGGTTTCTCCATTCGGCGTACGAACATGCGCTATCTCCGCTTGGGACTTGAGGGTTCGAACTGCATTCTGGAGCTCGGTGTATAGAAGGCGGCCATTGTCGTAAAGCCAGCGGAAATCATCGCAAGTTGGTCCTTCCGGTGCTGGTAATTCCAGAGCTGCGAATATCGGTTTGAAATCGTGCGCAAGAACCCGGCTGCGCTCAGCAAATGTGTGCGACGAGGGAGTGTTGGGCAGCCACCGGAGCGTACGCGCAAGTTCTGCTGCCCTTTCACGTATTACTTGCGGATCATGGGCGGCGTGAACCGGTTCCGGCAGGCGTTCTGTTTCTGCGCTGATGGTTCTTAAATGTGTATTCTGCGGCATTGAATGTGTGAGGTCCTGAGTCTGAGTTCTTACCGATAGCTGGCAGCTTGCATTTCAAACATTTCCGCATAGCGACCACCGAGATCCAACAGCTTTTCGTGGCTTCCGTCCTCGGCAATCCTTCCGTCTTCGAGGACGACAATCCGATCCGCCATACGTACGGTCGAAAATCTATGCGAGATAAAGAGGGCGGATTTCCCGGTTGTAAGCTCCGCGAACCGCTGAAACACTTCGAACTCGCTACGCGCATCGAGCGCAGCGGTAGGCTCATCCAGAATCAGAACTTGTGCATCCCGCAGGTAAGCACGCGCCAGTGCGACTTTCTGCCATTCACCGCCCGAAAGGTCCACCCCACCTTCAAAGCGCTGGCCCAGCATTTGCTCGTAAAGGCGAGGAAGTCTGTCGATGACGTCGTCGGCCATGCTCTTATCCGCTGCTGTTTTCAGCAGCGGCAAGTTGTCGATTTCATCGATCCGCCCAACCGCTATGTTTTCGCGCGCCGTCATTTCGTAGCGCATGAAATCTTGAAAGATCACGCCAATTTCCCGGTAGAGGTCCTCGAGGTTGTACTCGCGAAGATCCACTCCGTCCAACAAGACTTCGCCTTCGACCGGATCGTAGAGTCGCGTCATCAACTTCACCAGGGTGGTCTTGCCCTCGCCGTTTTCACCGATCAGGGCGACCCGCTCTCCGGCGCGGAGGTGAAAGCTCAAGCGGTTCAGCACCAGCCGTGAAGTTCCGGGATAGCGGAACGATACATTGCGAAATTCGAATCCGCGCACGATTGGGCGAGGAGCAGGCAGGGCATGGGGCCTGGAACGAATGGTGGGCTGCATTTCAAAAAATGCCAGCAAGTCGGTGAGGAACAACGCCTGGTCCGCAATACTGGACAGGCCAGAGAAAATCTGCTGCAGATTGGCGCTCGCCTGCACGATAGCGCCGGTTAGGAGATAAAGCGTGCCGATGCTCAGCGACCCCGTTACAGTCCGCCAAATCACATACACATAGGCCGAGTAGTAACCGGCCGTACCGATCATGGATAATAGAGACCCTACAATCAGCCGGCGGCGGGCTAGATCAACATTTTCGCGATAGATCTGATCCGAAAGACGGGTGAACCGTGCGATGAGGAAATCCTTCAGCCCAAAGAGTTTTAGCTCCTTGGCCGCTTCCCGACTTCCTCCCAGCACGCGCAGGTAGTCGAGTTCCCTGCGGACGGGAGTCTGGCGGAAATTTCTGGCATATCCCAGAAATGCGAAGTGGCTTTCGCCGAAAAGCGCCGGAAGGATCCCCGCAATCAGCAATAGCAAAAGCCACGGCGAGAACAAAACAATGGAAATCGACAGAGAAGCAGCAACAATCACCTGCTGCACCAATCGCCCAATGGACTGAATCATGCCCAGACGGTCGGTGGCCTGCACCCGGGCCCGTTCCAGTCGGTCATAGAAAACTGGATTCTCATAAGCAACGAGGTCCAGCTCGGCGGCGTGTTTCATTACCTGAATGCTGATGTGGCGGGTATATTTGTCCGCCAGTAGAGCGTCGAGATAATCAATGGTTCGGCCGAGAAGGCTGCCGAAAATCGCAATGGCGAATTCTGCCGCAACTAACCACCACAGTCCCGACTTTACGGGCTGATGCAAGGAAATGGCATGCACAATGCCGTCAATGATCAGTTTTCCGATCCACAAAGCCGCGAGGGGCATCAGCGAGCTGATCAGCCGGAAAACCAGTCCCAGGGATACGACCAGCGGGCCTGACTGCCAGACGATCTTGAGCACCGGTGGGACATTGCGAAGCGCTGCCACGCGCTGGCGCCATCCGCCCCAGAAGTTCTCCCGATCCGCCATCTTTCAAATCCCTCGAATAGTGAGTGGATGAAAGATGCTGAAACTGGTGCGGGGGTTTTAGGCGGCGCACGTGAATATCGAGAAACCATCATTATTCTGCGGGATGGGTCGAACTATACGGCGATTTTCAGTTCCAACTTCGAGGATCCACGACGGAGATGTTCGACTCGGCTGGACTTATATGCTTCTGAATGTGCGACTTACGGCAGGAGCGGATTCGCGATGCGCGAGCGCATGCTCTTTTCTGAGGCTCACGTCTTGTATTTCTTGAAACCGGCGCGCTGCATGCCGCGCTGTGCTGCCTCGTTCTTCATAAAGATCTCCCAGACGAATCCCGTACGCACATTCTCGGCCATCAGCAACGTGATGCCGGTATCAATCCCGATCACGTCGGTGTCGTACCACTTGGTCAGCGGGTTAAATGCGTTCACGAATCCGTACTTGTTCCAAGCCGAGGGATACCGGTCTTTGATCGTCCGTAACACGCGCATCACCGGCTGCGGCAAGAATGGCAATGAGCCAGCGGACGCGCTGGGCACAATGGTCCCATCGATCGGTCCGACAGCCGGCGGGCCGCCCCAAATCACGTAGCCGTTGGCGGAATCCGAAGCCGTAATTCCCCATAAGTCTTCGCTGTAGCTGGGAAATTGTTTGGCCAATTCGAGACAGAAGCGACGATGAACATCCGTCGCGCTGACCGAGTTCTGGAAATAATCCGCGTACTTATCGCGCTTGCCGCGGAAATCAAACCAGGCTTGAGAATACTGATGCACAAAAAGCGGCGCGAACGAGCCAATGTAGCGCAAGCCGTCATACTCGAAAGTCAGGCGCTTCCACGCCTCCCAGGTTTCGTCGCGAAGCGGATAGGAATCGGAACCCAGCCCCAGCAGGTACATCATCATTAATTCGCTGTAGTTGTCCCAGCGATAGGGTAGGAAGCCCATTTCCGGCGTCCAACCGTGGGGCAGCAGAGCCGTATCCTCGGACAACCAGGTCCACTCCACCCGATCAAAGATCTCGTCGGCCAGTTCCTGGATTTCTTCGGTCGGAAAGTACTCCCGGCAAGCCAAAACTCCGCACAGCAGGATCGTGGTGTCAACTGAAGAAACTTCGGCATCCCAAACGCGTTCACCAGTATTGACGTTGGCCCAGTGATAGAAAAACCCGCGATGATTCGGCAGTCTCGCCCAAAGGCACCGCAATGTGGCCAGCGCCCGTTCCTGTGCCGCGGCGCGAGAAACAAATCCACGTTTTTCACCGATGCACAATGCGGTCAATCCAAAACCGGTGGCGGCGATGCTGCCTACAATCCCCTTATCGTTGACGTGAACATTACACCTGTCTTTTACCAAGCCCGTCTTCGGATTGGTTTGCTCCCAAAAGTATTGGAAATTGGCCTTCTCCAAATCGTTAAGCAACCGGTCGTCTTCGGGGGAAATCGCTCCCGGACCTAGCTTAGGGCTCGAAACAGCGAGCTTCCGCGCAGGCTGAGAAAATGCCAAGCGGGCGAACGACAGGCAACCGCCCACGCCCAGGACTTGTCTAACAAAATCGCGCCGCGAAGGCCCGTTGGAGGGCGTAACTTTCATGGGTTTAGTCAGCCTAAATCGTAAACGGCCCGAATCCCGCATTAATCTTTGATTAGTAGCTGCAATAGTAGCTGCCGATGCGGCACACCCCGCGCATCTGAGTACACTTAAGATGCCGTCAGGCAACCCTTCGCATGCTATTCGAAGACTTATGTGATGAATAAAGAAACCACACTCTCCCCATGGATCATCGTGGCCGTGGCTGCCGGCGTAATTCTAACGGGGGCGTTGGTTCGGCATCAGCTTCGGAAGCCATTGACCATCACCGGTGCAGTAACCGTACAGGATGCCGACGTCAGAAAACAATTGCCCATTGCTGACGTAGAGATCACTGCGGCCAGCGGTTTAGGAGATGCTCCAAGCAGATCCGACTCATCCGGCTTTTTCACCTTAAAACTGCGCAAAAGCGTGAAGAAAGGCCAGGCGGTGATACTAGGGTTTCGACACCCGGATTACCAGCCCCTCGACCTCCGGGAAATCGCGGACGATAAACTTTATATCGTTCACATGGCTCCGCTTTCCAAAAACACCGATGACGTTCCCAATCCGCCAGCCATCGCAGTGGGCAATGTCCGCGTTCGATATTCCATTAAGGCCATGCGAACGGTGAACATAGGAAGCGCGGTACAAACGTTCCAAGTCGAAAATGTCGGTAACGTTCCCTGCCATGCGCAATCTCCGTGCTCGCCCGATGGCAAATGGAAAGCCACGATTGCTTCGACATCCCTGGACGCGGGGCCGGGAAATGAATTTCAAAATGCGAGAGTCTCTTGCATAGCGGGGCCCTGCCCGTTTACGAAAATCCAGTCCGATGAATTTTCCAAAGGCCACCAGAAGATCACAGCGTCCGCCAGGAACTGGTCGGACCCAGCGACGTTTCTGGTGGAAGCAGAGGTGGTCCACACCATGCAGAGCGAGATCGACCACCAATCCTATCCCGTCATCTTTGGTTCAGCCCTCAATTTCACCTTACCCACGAACGCCGAGGGCGTAAGCCTGGAAGCAGATATGGCTGGAAAAACCATCATCTTCCCGCTCGGACCCGATCTCTTTCTGAGCTGGGCGAGTTGCAATGCCCGAGTGAACCGAGACCAAACCAGCGTCTACCGCTGCGAACTCAAACCAGGATACCGATTTCAATAACTAGACGGCGCGTCACACCCCCGTGACCTCGGCGTGCAATTGTAGTCCGGCTCAGGATGCTTGCTACAAAATCGCAGTAGCACTCATTGACCTTCCGAGCTCCGCACGACGTGCGCCGACAGTTGTTGGTTGTGATCTGCCACTCCCGCCGACTCCAGCCCTAATATATGACCCAGCAACTCGGCGTTTTGAATGTCACTGATTGGCCGTTCAGCGCATCTTCTGCTGAATGCCGAAGCTGCTCTAATCGATTGTCAGTCCGCAATAGCGCCCGTCTTCGCGAACGCACAACGGCAAAGAAAGAAGGTGGAAGCACTGTTCGCGGAACTTAAAAATCAGATCGGACTTCGTCGTTTGCGCTTGCGGAGATTAAAGTTTTTCGCGAGCAGTTCTTCCTGGCAGCGGCTGCGCAAAATATCAAACGGCTCGTTCGCTTCCTCAGCCAAGGACCAAGGCCACCGCTCCCAGTAACCAATTAGTTTTCTAACCCCCGCAAGAAACTCATACGGAAGAGCCGCCAACCGTATTGTGATCCTGATCACAATTGCCGGTGACGGCTCCCACTGCGATGGCACGTGCGGCTGCGGTAGAATCATTTCCAACAAGAAGGAATTCGTCGAACGAGGAGAAAAAACAATGCTGGGTGCGGAATCGCAACACTCACTGAGCAAGATCCTGCTGAAGGTTGCTGTAATGCTGTCGCTGGCGGGCCTGTGGATACCCAGCGCCAACGCGGTCCCCAGCTACTCGCGGCAGACGGGGCTGGCCTGCTCCTCCTGCCACTACACTCCTCCCGAGCTGACGCCTTTCGGAAGAAAGTTCAAGCTCGAAGGCTACACTTTTGCCACCAAGCCGGAGGTAAGCGAAGACAAGAAAGATCACAATTCCGCCCTGCATCTGCTGGAAGTGTTTCCGCTTTCGGTGGTGTTTGACACTTCGTACACCGCCACCAAGTCTCCTCAGCCGAACACACAGAATGGCAACTTTGAGTTTCCGCAGGCGGTGTCGCTATTTCTTGCCGGGGCTTGGGCAAGTCACGTAGGAAGCTTCGTGCAGGTCACGTACGACACTCAGGCCGACAACTTCAGCTGGGATAACACCGACATCCGCGTAGCCACCAACAGCGGGAAACTCTTTGGCAAGCAGCTTACTTACGGGGCTACGTTGAACAATAACCCGACGGTCGAAGATCTTTGGAACAGCACACCTGCTTGGGGATTCCCCTTCGTGTCGAGCAATGTCGCTCCATCGCCTTCAGCGGGGGCGTTGATTAATGGCGGCCTGGCCCAGGATGTGGCGGGAGTGGGCGGGTATGCCATGTGGAACGATCATCTTTATTTCGTAGGAACCATCTACCGCTCCGAGCATATCGGAGGAACCCAGCCCAACGACGGTACCTGCTGCAGTTTCAACATCCGGGGCGTCGCGCCCTACTGGCGGCTGGCTTGGGAAACTTCCACGGCAAACAATAATTTAGAAATCGGCACATACGGAATGCATGTGAAGTCCTCTCCCTTCGCAATTACAGGACTCGAGGACGGCTACACCGATTGGGCGGCCGATTTTCAGTACGATCGCACACTCCCACAGCTCAAGAATGATGTCCTGTCATTCCGCGGAACCTATATTCGCGAGAACTCTTCCCTGGTGGCGAGTTTCGCGGCCGGGGCCGCAGACCAGGTCAGCCACCACCTCAATACAGTGCAAGGCAACGTTGAATATCATTTCGGCAACCGGGTTTCCGCCACGGCCGGATACTTCAACGTCAGCGGGACAGCAGACCCGCTCCTCTACGCGCAAGCTCCGGTTGTGGGCAGCGCCAACGGTAGTCCCGGCAGCGACGGCTATTTGTTGAACGTTTCCTGGTGGCCGCAACAGAACATCGGCCTCACGCTGCAGTACACCGGCTACCTGAAGTTCAACGGCGCCAGCACTGATTACGACGGCGCAGGGCGCAACGCCAGCGCGAACAATTCGACTTACCTGATGGCGCGGTTTGTCTTCTGAGGGACGTGCATATCGGGTCGTGCTTGTTTTTTGACGGAATTAATACGGCGCCAACATATTAAGGAGAATGCATGCAACGAACTGCGGCTAGTGTTTCGCCTGAGCGGGTGACGTGACAGGGCTCGATACGGTCCAGTCGCTCCCTCACGACTGGCAGGTTTTCTCTGAGCAAGTACGCTGGCACAGCGTCCTCAATCCGGTAGCCTGCGAGCAGATATTGCGCCAGGAAGTAATTGGGTTCGACCGGGATCTCGCACATCGCGCGTCTGGCTCGCCGAAAAAAACTCTGCGGGAACGATGACGATTCATCGTCGAACCTGAAGTAATCCGCAGTCAGCCCACGCTTTCGCGAGCATCCGCTTATTGAAGAGCAGCTTGAAGAGCAATCGCCACTGCACCGTGTTCCACTTCCTGTCACTAGCCCCGTGGTCGAAATTTGTCACAGCCACACAACTGCCCTTCAGGATTTCCGTGTGGCTGTTGAGGAAGTACGCCTAGATGCGTGCAGCCTTGGTTTCCGTGTTCCGACTTCGGGTGGTCACATTTCAAGCAGAGAGCATCATCGCCGTCAGCCATACGTGCAATTTTCTCTCCATTCCTATACTGATGCAATGCAAATTCAGCCACTACCCGAACAAGGGCTGCCCCGAAGCCCGTATGCCGGGAACTGAGGTTTGTCGGAGCTAGGGTATCAGCTCTGTAGAATAGGTGAGGGGGTGGCCGGAAATTGTAGCGCCAGGCTAATTTTGCGGCAACCGTCGGAGTGGCCACCGCATCTGCTTGTTGGACCTAGTCGCTTGGTTGAGAATTGGCCAGTGCGCCGATCGGTCTTCGACAGTTACCGGTACTAAGATCATTGGCGGAAGGAATGCTGCATGTTGATTCAGGTCGGCTACGAATTGGTGTTTTATTGTCCCCAAGAGACGCCGATGATCCTCATGGTCAATGTCCATTACTCCCGAGCCTCGGATATCGTGAGCCCCGATATTCTGATCACCGATCCGGAAACACCAACCACGGCGTATCGAGACCGCTTCGGAAACTGGTGCACCCGCATTGTGGCGCCCCGGGGGAGGATTCGCCTGAAAAGCACCGGGGTGGTTCGAGATTCGGCAAAACCCGACCCGGTGACATCCTCGGCTGAACAGCACGCTTTACAGGATTTGCCGGAAGATACTCTGCTTTTTCTTCTGGGCAGCCGGTATTGCGAGACAGATCTACTGTCCGATGCTGCCTGGTCGCGATTTGGTCAGACGACGCCGGGATGGTCGCGCGTGCAGGCAATCTGCGATTTTGCCCACAACCATATCGTTTTCGATTATCAGAGCGCGCGCGCTACGCGGACAGCATGGGAAGCGTTCAATGAGGGCGTGGGCGTCTGCCGCGACTACGCGCACCTGGCGATTGCGCTCTGCCGCTGCATGAATATTCCGGCGCGGTACTGCACCGGATACTTGGGCGACATGGGGACGCCGCCGCCTTACGGCGTGGGAGATTTTGCAGCCTGGTTCGAAGTCTATCTCGGCGGCGCCTGGCACACGTTCGACGCGCGAAACAACGTACCCAGGATTGGACGAGTGCTCATCGCGCAAGGCCGCGATGCGACCGACGTCGCTATCGCCACCACCTTCGGTCCAAATACTTTGGAGAACTTTACAGTCTGGACCGATGAAATCGCGGAAGTTGTGCCAAAGGTTGGCTAGTCCGGGGAATCCTGCGCAGTTGGGCGGCCGGGCGCGGACGCACGCCTCCCCACAAAATTCGACCGCGTGCCGCTAGGAATCGAGCGGCTCCATGTCAACGGCGACTTTGAGCGTATGCGATCCGCCGCCTAGGATTAAGCCCCGCAGAGGACTTACGTCGCCATAGTCCCGCCCGCAGGCCAGCGTCACGTGGCCATTCGAGGGGACGACGTTGTTCGTGGGATCCATATCAAGCCAGCCAATTCCCGGACAATAGGCCGAGACCCAGGCGTGGGATGCATCGGCGCCCACCAGCCTCGGCTGCCCGGGGGGCGGGTAGGTCCGAAGGTATCCGCTCACATAACGCGCTGCGAGATTCAAGGAGCGGAGGCAAGCGATCTGCAAGTGTGCGAAATCCTGGCACACGCCCCGCCGTTTCTTGAACACCTCTTCGGGTGTGGTGCGGACGTTGGTCGACTTCGAATCGAAGCGAAAGTCCTGGTGGATGCGCGTAGTCAGGTCGAGAAGCGCCTCCGGCATCGGCCGCCCCGGTGTAAACGACTGGCGCGCGTAGGTGGCAAACTCCGGCCGCACACGAATGCGCGGCGACTCGAATCCGAACTGGTAGGCCTCGAGGCCGGCGGGGCTGAGGTCGGTGCAAACCGATCTTGCTGCTTCCTCCCAGGGCAGCAGCACTTCAGACCAAGGCACGGACCTTGCCTCCTCTTCCATCACGACTTGGCTGCGCGCCTCCACCATCAACTCCCGATGCGGCTCTTGAATGGTGAAAAAGCAGAGAAGGTTTCCAAAAAAATCCACGCGCTCGGTGCGCGTTGCCGGACGCGGCTGGATATGCAGCTCGCTCCGGGACAATCGGTGGTGCGGCAACGCTCGAGGCTTCAGGCACGCCACGTGAGTTCCCACCGAGACGGGATGTTTGTACTTATAGGTTGTCCGGTGAACGATTTTATAGATCATGATTCAGAAGATCAGGATTCGAAGATCATTATGCCAAGAAAATCATTGACCGATGGTGATCGGCAAGCTGCGGGCGTGGCTAAAGTATCTGCTGGATAAGTTGTTCGACCAGGAAGGCAGCAACCCTTCCAGCTCGTGGAGGAAGCTCGCCAGCCGGGAGAGGCCGTCAGAAGCGTTCGGCGAGGCGACCCCGGGCAATGGATATTTTAACTTTCGCAAATCGAAACTGCGTAACAATGCCAGCGCGGCCCGCATCGCCTGCAAGTCCACCGGGACGTGCCGGGGAAGCTTCTGATAAAGATCAGCGAGGTGGCTCAACTGAAAGTCCAAAGACCGGGGATTGGTCTCATCTGCCATGAGCACGTCCAATACGGCCAGGGGTTGCAGGGTTGTGTAGTACCGGGTGCGGTAGGTCATGGAGCTGTCCGCAACCTCGAGCAGGCATTCCAAAAGCGACCAGTCCTGTTCCGTCAGCGGGGTAGCGATCTCGCTCAGCTGCCGGGTGAGATAGATTGCGCGTTCCAGGCGCCGGCCGATGGTCATGAACACCCAGCCCAATCCGCGGTTGATGTTCTCCCGCTCCATTCCGGAGAATGCAGAAAGCAGCGCCAAGCAGTCGGTCAGCATCGCGGGATACTCCAGAAACGGAGTGCCTTGCCCGATCTGAATTGAGTCCCGCAGCCGGCCGATCAGGAACATCATGTCGCCGGACAAGCGCTCGCGAATATTGCCGCCGATCCGGGATATCTCCGCCAGCGTGCTGGCCAGACTGTCGGCGCGTTTGGGGTCCATTACCAGCGACGTCATCTCCTGTTCCAGTTCAAGAGAGGTCGGCAGCCGGTGTTTAGGCTTGGGCAACTTGCTGTGCCGCGAGCCCAAACACTTGTGCAGGCGGATGAGGCAGGCAAGTTCCGATTCCTCGGCGCGGCGGACGCGAGGGATCATGGCGCGTAAGATGCGGGCAATATTTTCGGCGCGCTCGACATAGCGGCCCAACCAATAGGCATTGTCGGCGACACGACTGGGGACAACTCGCGAGATGCGGTGCAACTCCACCGGCTCGTGTCGCGGCCGCAGCAGACTGAATGTGTCGACAGGACTATCCCACAGCACCCATGCGTCCTTGCTGTGGCCTCCCCGCTGCATCGAAACCACCGACCCTTCCGCTTCGGCAACTCGAACCAGGCCGCCGGGAATCGCCATCCATCCGCTCCCGGTGTTGAGCACGTAGGTGCGCAGCACCACGCTGCGCGAGTTAAGAGATCCGTTGTTCCAGACCGGCGCGGTGGACAAAGCGACCTGCTCCTGGGCTACATACTCGTGCGGGCGCGCCCGCAACTGCTCAGCAAACTTGCCCATCTCGGCATGCAGAAGGTCGGCCCCGAACACGGGTTCCATGGCGCGCGAGGGGAATGCCGGCTTCACTACCACCTCGTCGAGGTGGTCAAGCACCCAATCCAGCGCGTACTTCTGTCCGCACCACCAGGTCGCGACGGATGGAAGTTTGAGCTTCTCGCCCAGCAATTGCGTGGAAAGGCCGGGAAGAAAGGGCATGATCGCTGCGGTCTCAATCAAACCGCTTCCCAAGGCGTTCGCGACTTTCACATTTCCCGCGACGACGGCATCGACGAGTCCGGGCACGCCCAGAAGCGAATCCGCCCGCAGTTCGAGAGGATCGCAAAAACTGTCGTCCACCCGGCGTAAAATCACATCGACCTTTTCCAATCCGTCGACAGTTTTGAGATACACGCGGCGTTTGCGCACCGTTAAGTCCGCTCCCTGCGCCAGAGTGAATCCCAGATAACGCGCGATGTAGGAGTGTTCGAAGTAAGTCTCGTTGAGCGGCCCGGGGGTCAGCAACACAATTCGCGGATTGTCGCGCTGGGCGAGCTTGGTGAGCGCGTCGCGTTGCGCGCGAAAAAATGGAGCAAGGCGCAATACGTTCGACGTTCGAAAGAGATCAGGCAGAACATCGGAGACGATGGTGCGATTCTCCAACGCGTAGCCGCTGCCCGAAGGCGCCTGGGTGCGATCGGCCAGCACCCACCACTGGCCGTCAGGGGAACGGGCAAGATCGACGGCCAGCATATGCAGATAACTGTGCTTAGCAACCGGAACGCCCACCAGAGGTCGCAGAAATGCAGGGTTGGCGTAAAGAAGTCCGGCAGGAAAATAGCCTTGCGCCACCAGGGTCTGCGCCCCGTAGAGGTCTTCGAGGAGCAGATTCAGCACCTGGGCGCGCTGAATGATGCCGGCTTCGATGAAGCGCCACTCCTCTGCCGGAATCAGGAACGGAACGATATCGATCTGCCATGCCCGGCTCGCCCCTAATGGATCGCCGTAAACGTTGTAGGTGATCCCGTTCTCGCGAATGCGCCGCTCGGCGCGGGCCCAGCGCCGTCCCAACTCCTCGGGCCCGATCGCCCGCAGCGATTCCATCAGGTGGGCCCAGTGCGGCCGCGGAGTCACGCCATCGGCCAACAATTCGTCATAGGCATCTCCGTAGCGCAGCGGAGGTTGATATAGGTCCATAGTCATGGGACCAGCCCCGGCTTCTCGATGTGGTTCTTTTGCCCGGGCGGCGCCAAGCGCAGGTCCAGAGTCATAGGAAAGATCGGGTTGGTCTCTTTCTCTGGCGCCGCAATCAGGCCAGGCGCAGGGTAGGATTGCTGGAACCGCTTCCGGCGGCGGTCTTCGGCCTCCGTCGCATCCACTGGGCGAGCGGTGTGGGCGCGACCGTCGGGCGATCCGACATAGTAAGCGCATCGGCCAATCGAACGCTCTTTCCAGCGATCGACAATGTCGAAGATCAGGGGCGCATGCACGGGAATGGTTGGATGTAACTCCACAGCCAGTTGACGGGCGCGATACCGTACGCCAGCGACAAATTCTCCCGGCTCGCCGGTAGGATAGAGCGGCACGCTGCGACGGTTGCAGGTGACCACGTAGCGGGATTCCGTGTTCAACCCAGACATCTTCACCTGAACCCGCTCGAACGAGGAGTCGACGGCGCGCACCGTTCGGCCGGAAGCAGTCTCTTCCGCGAGTACGTTCCAAGGCTCGAGAGCCTCACGCAACTCGAGTTCGATCCCTTCTACCGCGATCGACCCAATCTTCGGAAAGCGAAACTCCAGCTGCGCGGCAAACCACTCCTCCTCGAAATTATAGGCAGACTCGCGCAAGCAGCCGAGCACATCGAAAAAGTCGTGCCTGACAAAATGCGGCAGCATAAAACGGTCGTGGAGCGCCGTGCCCCAGCGGACCAGGCCACCTGCGAAGGGACGTTTCCAGAACATGCATACCAGCGCGCGAATGAGCAGCATTTCTATTAGACCCATTCTGACATGCGGAGACATTTCGAAGGCACGTAATTCGAGCAAGCCCAAACGTAGTCCCCGTCCCTCTGGCGGATAAAGCTTGTCAATGCAGAACTCAGCGCGATGCGCATTTCCGGTGACGTCAACCAGCAGGTTGCGGAACAATCCATCAATCGTGGCCGGCAGGCAATCGTGCGACGGCAAATTACTGAAAGCGAGTTCCAGTTCGTACAGTGTATCCATGCGCGCTTCGTCAATGCGCGGAGACTGGCTGGTCGGCCCTACATACATTCCGGAAAACAAATACGAGAGCGACGGATGGTTCTGCCAGAATGCCAGCATGCTGCGCAGCAAATCCGGCCGGCGCAGAAAAGGACTGTCTAACACGGTCGCTCCGCCAATCACAATATGGCTACCGCCGCCGGTAGCCGTGTGGCTGCCGTCATAAGCGAATTTTTCAGCGGTCAACCGGTTACGGTGTGCTTCCTCGAAGAGCAATGTGTTGATCTGTTCAAGTTCCTCCCAATTGCTCGCGGGTGGCAGGTTTACTTCCAGAACGCCGGGATCGGGAGTGACCCCAAAGGATCGCAACCGCGGGTCGGAAGGCGGAGGGTAGCCCTCGATCCACACCGCCTGTTGTAGATGCCTGCAAGTATCCTCGACGGCGGCGACCAGGTCGAGATAGTCCGCGAGCTGAGATGCATAAGGCAGAAACACATGCAAGCGGCCTTCTCGAGCCTGCACGCAAAGCGATGGACGGATCAGTTCCGGCGCAGTTTCCGCCGTGCTCGAAAGAGCGGGCAACGGATCGGCCACGGGATTTTTCCCGAAGAGATCCATCCGGTGGCCCGGGTGTGATGGAAGCTTGACCCGGGTTTTAGGCTGCGCAGAGAATTGCTCGGCGCTCGGCGCAGCCTCGCGCTCATATGTGAGTTCATCCGGTGCAACCCACGGCATCGACTCGGTCGGTATGCGGTACCCGATCGGCGAATCCCCGGGCGACAGCAAGAAACGTTCCGAGCGCGGAAACCACAACTGGCTCGACCAAAACAATTTGCCGGAGGCTTGCCGCCGGCGAATGGGCAAGATGTATCCCGTCGGCTCCGGCGGCTCGCCTTCTCGGTCGCGCGCTGGCAGGATGTTTTCGGAACTCACCTGAAGGCGGCGTGAGAGCGCTGTTATGAACTTGAAGGCATCGGCCGCACCGAAACCATATCCCTGGTTTTCGCGAGCGATGAGATCGATGTTCTCCCAGACAGGGACCTGGTCGACTCGCCAGAAGCAGCCCAGCGCCCACCGCGGCAACGGCTCGCCCGGATACCATTTGCCTTGTCCGTAGTGAAGCAGGGCGCCGGGAGCTACTTTCTCGCAAAGGGATCGGATGAGCGCCAAACCTCGGGCTCGCTTTATTGGGCCCAGAGCGTCGATGCTCCATTGCCGGCTCTCAGGCTCGTCAATGCCGACGAACGTGGGCTCGCCACCCATGGTCAGGCGCACATCCTGCGCTTCCAGATCCGCGTCCACGCGATGTGCAACCTGTTCGACCTTCAGCCAAGCATCCTCGGTGAAGGGCTTGGACGGCCGCGGGGGACCATTCAATCGTCGAACCGACATAGAGTAGCTGAAGTCGACGTTGGCTAGCTCGACCGTACCCTCGATGGGCGCGGCCTGCGACGCGTTGGGGGTGCTCACGAGCGCGATGTGACCCTCGCCAGCGAACAGCCCCGAGGTCGCATCCATCCCAATCCAGCCCGCACCTGGCAAAAACGCTTCCACCCAGGCGTGGAAATCCGCAGAGTCGGTTCGGCGATCGCTAGGACCCTCCGCCGCACCATCGTCCGCCGCCAACTGAATCAGATAACCGGAGACGAACCGGGACGCAATTCCACAATGTCGTAAAATCTGCGCCAGCAGCCATGCCGAGTCCCGGCAGGACCCCGTAGACTTTTCCAGGGTCTGCTCGCAGGTCTGGATGCCGGGATCCAGCCGGGTCACGTAGTCAATCTCGTTTCGCACCCTGCTATTCAGGTCAACCAAAAAGCTGATCGTTCCTCGCGTCTCGCTGGAAAGCCTGCGAAGAAAAGCTTGGAGCCGAGGTCCCGCCGGATCGACCGAAAGATAGGGTTCGAGCTCCTTAGCCAGCTCCGAAGGGTATTTGAAAGGGTGGTCTTCCACCTCTGGTTCCAAAAAAAAATCGAACGGATTGACGGGGGACAGCTCCGCCACCAGATCCACCTCGACCACAAACTTGTTGGTCTTTTCCGTGAAAAGAAGGCGCGCCACATGATTGTTGTGGAGGTCGAGCTGCCAGTTAAGAAGGTGCCCGGCGGGAGTGACGCTGAGCGAGTAGCTTAGGATCGGTGTTCGACAATGCGGTGCCGGACGCAACCGTATAACCTGTGGACCGACTGAGACCGCCTTTTCATAACGGTACTGCGTCCTATGATTGAGAGCAACCTGTATACCCATCCACCCTCATGCAGCCCATACCTGGAGTTTCCGACTGGTTCTCACTTCGCCACAGCCCACGAAAAAGGTGTCGGAGCTTTCGCAAAACCTGCTGCTGTAAAGCTACCTTAACCGCAATGCTAGGTGGTGCGCAATTTCTGATCGCTGCAATACGGTCCGTAGTTCTTCGAGCCTTCAGGCGAAAATCATCGCCCTCTTCGGTTGGTCATGCGCTGGGAGTACCACGTCGAAGACTTCTTCGGTATCGTGCGCCTCAGGCGCGGGGGTACGTAGTCCGGGTTATCACCGGAAACCATCGAGAAATCGCCGTCGAACTCCCGCCATGAATTTGGATACCGGGCCGTGTGACCGCCATCACAGCGCCATTCACCGTGCGCCTTTAGAGTAACCAGTGGCGCCGAATGCTGCGGGAACGGCGACGTGACGACGGTACTCCAAATCACTGTGGACGGTGCTCTCATGAATTCATCAGAACAAAATGATCGTGCAGCCTGGCTGCAAGGGTCGTCAGCAGGATGTCCCGAGGTCCCCGAACCGCTCGAACACCCCTGGCGCCTGGCCCTGCTGGGAGCACCCGGCGTAGGCAAAGGCACGCAGGCCGATCTCCTTACGCGACGGCTGGGAGCCTGCCATCTTTCGACCGGAGAGTTGTTCCGCCAGGCCAAAAACCGCGGAGAACGCAGGCAAACGCTGGCGATGGCGGCGGCGCTGAATTTGATGCGTCAGGGATCGCTAGTGCCGGACTCCATCATGTGGGAAATGATTCGCGAACGCACCGCTTGCCTGCGCTGCCGCGGCGGCTTCGTGCTCGACGGATTTCCCCGCACTTTCGCCCAGGCCCAGGTCTTAAAGGCGCTGCTGGAAAGCGAAAGGCTGTCCCTGGACGCGGTAGTGAACTATGAACTGCCAGTGGCGGAAATTGTCGCCCGCCTGAGCGGCCGCCGCACCTGCGAAAAATGCCACGCCATTTTTCATGCGACGGCCCAGCCGCCTCGCACCAAGGGTGTCTGCGACCATTGCGGGAGCGCGTTATACCAACGCGAAGACGACCGGCCAGAAGCGATCGCGGTCCGCCTGGAAGCCCACGCGGGGAGCACGGCGCCTCTGATCCAGTTCTATCGGAAATTCGGACTGCTTACCACGGTGGTTGCGACGGGATCTCCGGAGGCAATCTGCGAGCGTACCATTGCCGCTCTACAGCGGCGAAGCCTGTCAACGGTTTCGCCCCAGACCAATCACTTGCTGGGATGGGCACCTTAATCATAGGGCTCGACTTAGAAGAAGCCGCCGCAACCAAGAACGCTCGCGGCTCCGCCGAGCCGCCAGACGTGATGTGGCCAATCCGACCTGTAACGTGTCCGTGCTCCCTGGGGTGGCCTTACCGGTTTCATTCGTTTACCATTTTGATCGTGGAGCGGATGTTGTCCAAAGTCCCTCTTCAGAGAATCCGCGAAAACGGCGGGGTTTGGGGCCTAGAATTTTCTCCTGTCCAAAAAAGGCGAAAATCGCTGGTGGGGTCTGGTTTAGGGTGTGGCACGAACCGTCACAGCTACGAACGGCGTGCTGATACTGTCCTGGTATGTGCTGAGCCCAAGGGTAGCGATCTCTTCGATGAAAACTGGGTTGAGTGCCTTGTTCAACGATGCCTCCGATAACCTGCGCGGTAGGATCATCGCCATATATTGCATTCTTCTGGCCTTCAATCTGGCTGCCTGGCTCTGGGCATTCGCCGCTTTTCGTCACCATCCCCTGCTTTTAGGGACCGCACTACTGGCTTATAGCCTTGGCCTGCGTCACGCGGTAGACGCGGATCACATCGCAGCAATTGATAACGTGACCCGCAAGCTGATGCAGGAGGGTAAGCGTCCAATTGCGGTTGGATTCCTGTTCTCGCTGGGGCATTCGACGATTGTCATGCTGGGATCTGCAGCAATCGCGGGGACGGCGCTTGCTCTCCAGCATCGTCTGGACGCGGTTCGGAGCATCGGGAGCGTAATCGGTACGCTGGTGTCTGCGTGTTTCTTGCTCGCCATCGCGATTGTGAATTTGATCGTTCTCCGATCTATTTATCGAGTCTTTGCGAAGGTTCGGCGAGGCGAGCCTTATGTGGAGGAAGACTTCGACTTGCTCCTTGGGAGTAGAGGATTCCTGGCGCGACTGTTTCGTCCGATGTTTGCCATGATCACGCGGAGTTGGCACATGTACCCGCTGGGCATTCTATTTGGCTTGGGATTTGATACGGCCACAGAGATTGGAGTGTTGGGGATTTCCGCGGCGGAAGCATCGAAAGGCTTGCCGTTTGGGGCAATCCTTGTATTCCCCGTACTTTTCGCCGCCGGGATGACGCTGGTCGACAGCACGGACAACATTTTAATGTTGGGGGCTTACGGATGGGCCTACACCAAGCCGGTTCGCAAGCTGTACTACAACATGACGATCACAGGGGTTTCGGTGATCGTCGCAGTGGTCATTGGTGGAATCGAAGCTCTCGGCTTGCTTTCGGGGGCTTTCCATTTTCAGGGTAGGTTTTGGGATGGAGTTGCCAAGCTCAACAACAACTTCGGCGCCCTCGGATATTTCATCATTGGGCTTTTTGCGATAAGCTGGGCCATCTCAATCGCAATCTACAAGTGGCGGCGATTTGACGATCTGGAATTAGATGCCTGAAGGGATGCGCTTTAAGGATCTCGAGCAATGAGCTCATGCAAGGTTTGGATAAAAACAGCAAAGCCGGAGCGTGGCGGTGCCCCGGCTTTACCCGACGGACAAGGTCTTAGACCGTCAATGCCTGCATGAAGTTCGGGCAGACCGATGTCTCGACCACATAGTGCTTGAAGGTGATGGCAGTGGTCAGATACGGCTTCACGATCTCAGCCACCTGCGGATACACTTCGCGCTCATAGCGCTCTGCATCCCGCTTCTCAGCCCACAGAGTGACGGTGATAGTCTTCTCGGTGACGGACTCGGGCAGGAACGGCAGGATTTCCAGGAAGCCCGGCTGCTTTTTCAGGATGGGCAGGACTTCGTTGCGAATGACCTTAAATAGCTCTTCTTTCTTTTCGACTTTCGGAATGAATTCCAGAATACGAGCAAACATGACGGATTCTCCTTCGTGTCAAGATTGAGCCGCCCGCAAGAACCGCGCCGGTCCCGGCACCACTAAATTGTGCGATTGGGGGAGGGGCCGATGCTCGGCAGTTCGCGGCCAGCATCATGCAACGGCTAAACACTATGCGCACCGCTGTCGGAAGTCGGTGACCTTGGACACACAACCGCGTGACTCGCCGCACCAAAATCGAAGAGCAGACTGGAGCCTTTGACCTGGAGCGGTTGCTTCTTCTTGAATTCCGAGAACAAGCGGCTGACCGTCTCACGCGTCGTGCCGATCATCTCCGCGATCTCTTCATGAGTGAGGTTCAGCTGATCTGGGGCTGGCCGTTGGTTTTCTGCGATTCCCAGGAGAGCAGCAGCTTCGCAAATTTTTCTCCCGGAGAGCTGGTCAGCCCCAGGGTGCGGATTTCCTCATAAGCCACATAGTAGTTGCGGCTCAATTGCTCGGCCACCCGCAGCGCAACCTCGCCATTTTCACGGAGAAACTGCAGCAGGGCATCGCGAGCGATGAAATTCGCCTGGCCAGGTTCGATCATCTCCGCCGTGACTTCGTAAGGATGGTCGGAAACGGTCGCGTTCAGTCCCAGAACGTCCCCGGGCTCGGAAATCTTGGTGATGATGGTCTTGCCCTCACTGGAAGAAGTGGAGAGTTTCACTCTGCCGGTGCAGAGGACAAAAACCCCGCGCGGACGCTGCCCTTCAATAAACAAAACCGCCGACTTGGGATACACCGCGGTGGACTTGATTTCGTTTCG
>Ga0066789_10000118_pt1 | contig 24348 bp, 19 predicted proteins | sample OrgsoiDNA2013049_FD_70960 | JGI IMG/M metagenome (GOLD analysis project Ga0066789, IMG submission 70960) | Permafrost soil microbial communities from the Arctic, to analyse light accelerated degradation of dissolved organic matter (DOM) -... | ecosystem: Environmental > Terrestrial > Soil >...
ACCGGCCTGACCGTCTACAGTTGCCGATACGGCGGACGAGTCGGCCGGGCGACCGCGTTGCATGCCTTCGGGTGTGTGCCGAGGAAGGTCCGGGCTCCACAGGGCAAGGTGGTGGGTAACACCCACCCGGGGTGACCCGCGGGACAGTGCCACAGAAAACAAACCGCTTTCTCGGACGCCGACTAGCTCGGCGTCCAGAGAGTAAGGGTGAAACGGTGGTGTAAGAGACCACCAGCGGGCGAGGTGACTCGCGCGGCTCGGTAAACCCCACCTGGAGCAAGGTCAAGAAGTCGCGTTCGGGTTTCGGCTCGGCGCGGCTGCGTAGGCGTTTGAGGGCGGCCCGCCCGAGCCTACGGGTAGACCGCTGGAGGCTGTCGGCAACGGCAGTCGTAGATGGATGGTCGCCCGCCTGTGCCGCAAGGTGCAGGCGACAGAACCCGGCCTATAGGCCGACTCGTCCGCCCTTCCCCGCGTTTCCGCAGGTCAGCTCCACATTTTGCCTGATCAGAGGGCCATCACACTGCTTCGTCCGTGCTATCTCGTGACGCCTGCCGCTGTTGAGTATCACACAGTGCTGTGACATCGGGTGTGACAGTGGCGGCAGAGAGATCATAACTCGGCGGTAGAGTTAGATAGATGGTACGCAATCGGACCGCGGAAGTGGCCTCGGCTGGCCCGTTGGGGGCGCTCGTACGCCAACGGCTGCGGGAGCTGGGCCTGTCCTACGAAGCGGCCGCGGCACGGTCGAGCGGACTGGTCAGCCACGGCACGCTGCACCAGCTGGCCTCCGGTGCGCATGGCGGTCGTTTGCGTGAAGGCACGATTCAAGGCGTCGCACTCGCGCTCGACCTGCCGCAATCGCAGGTGCGCGCCGCGCTTCCTGGCGACGTCGAACCGCGCACGAGACCGTTCGTGTTGCCGCCTAGGGCCGATCGGCTCGACACCCGCCAACGACGACGGGTGCTCGACTACGTCGACCGGCTCCTAACGAAGCACGGCGGCTGACCGGTCTGCGCCGTGCGTCCTCCGCTCGGCGGCGGTGGCCGCCCAGCGACTATCCGCTGCAGGTGCTCGTGGGGGTCGGCTTCGCCGGTTCGGTCGATGGAGTCAAGGTACCCGAGTCCGACGGCGCGGATACGCTAGAAGCCGCCGCGCCCACGAGGATCGCTGACGGTGCTTCCACAATGCCGTCCGTGCGCACCGCGTTCGGATCACCTGTTGCCGACGACGCCTGCACATCGATTGGAAGCGGAGCCGGGGTGGCACCGGCGGAATCCGTTGTCGCACTCTCTGGTTGGTTGGTTGGGTTCGCAATCGGCGGGCACGACCCGAGCATGGTGCTCGTGGCCCCGGCCGGCCTGACGCTATTGCCAGTTCCGGATGCAGACGGGCGTGACGCGCAGCCGCCGAGTACCGCCGCGGCGACGCTCATTGCAATCACCATGCCCGCGACCGGCTGGCGGCGATCGTCTCGTCGTCGGCGTCGACCATTTCGCATCGCTCGGATGCCCCGTTCTGTCGCAGCCGGTGTCCAGTATTGAGCATCGTGTTCGATGCCGTCTTGATCAATCGACCAGATAGCCGAACCGATTCGGCATGTCGCTCAACATCCGTACGGTCACCGCGGACTTCGATTCATAGGCGCTAGTTGACCGTGAGGCTAAATGTCCGTGTGGCGGGACATGGCAACGTGTTGCCATTGCAGTTGTACCGGTATTTCGCGGTCAGGGTTGCTATGCCCGGTCTGGTCGCGCGAAAAACGGTGACACGCTTCTGGTCGGCCGCTGGGCTAGACGGAGAAACCAGTGCCAGTACGGATGGGTTCGAGCTGCTCGGGTCTTTGTATGCGGTCGTCAGCAGTACACGCACGGTGGTGCCGATTCCAATGGCGACAGGCGCGGCCTGGTAGCGGCGGTAGCCGTCGGCTTGGCCGTTCAGCGGTGCATACAGGTATTGATCGTCGAGTATCTCCAGAGTGCCGGGCGCGACCGTAGGTAGGACGACCGATGGCGCCGGGCCTGCGGTGAAGGTGGCACCGGAGTCGGGGCCAACTACCGATCCTGGTCTTGAGCAGGCCGCGACCGTCGCAAGAGGGACGAGCAAGCCAAGCGCGATGCGCGAGCCTCGTTTCATCAGGTGGCGCCCTCGAGTTGGCTGACGACTTGGACTTTGCTTCTATCGTCGATGGTTCCGCCGAGCTTCGCCGGCGTCGGTACCCCGGGTTCGCATCCTCCGGGGTACCGACGAGCGAACGACCCTCTGACTACGTGACGGCGCTGGTGTTCGTTTGCACGATCTGGGGGTACTGGTTGGGGCCGCACCCGCCGGTACCATCCAGTGGATTCGTGCCGCTGTAGTCGAGGACGCATACCGTTGTGGTTGTAGACGCAAAGCTGTAGTGCGCGATGCTGGTGCCCCAGCCGCCGACCGGCGGATCACCGAACTTCCAGCCGGCGGGTGGTGGGCTCGTGGATCCCCACTCGGCGGCAACCCACACGTCGTAGGGGTTCGCCGGGTCGGCCGATACGCCGCTGTAGTCTCCGAACCTGCTGGGCCTGCCGCAAAAGCCACACCCGATCGGCCCCTGTCCGACGGCGTATTCCTGCGGTACGACGTTCGCGAAGCTGGCGCCGTTGACCAGGCTCAGCTCTTCCGGCGCCGCGAACACATTGTCGTTCGAGACGCTGTAGCTGACGATCAGGTCGTGATTGGCATCCATGGTGACGGCCGGGTAGAACGAGTTGAGCCCCGGTCGGGTGAGGTCAACATCCTGACTCTTGCGTGGCGCGGTGTTCCTCGTCGCGTCATCGACACTGAGCAGGATGAGCCGAAGGCAGGCCAGCTTTTTTCCGCCCTTCTTGCACGCGTCGCCACTGGCGAGCCAGACAAGCCCGTCGCGATACACCGCCGATTCGATCTTGTCATCGCCGGTATCGAGCTTCACCTTCGTCTGCGGCTGGGTCGCGGCCGGCGGGTCGTTCACGTCGCTGATCCGGGTGCCGGGCGCGTTGACACGGTGCACGTTGCCGTCGCCTGGCGTGCCGGTTATGTACTGCGTCTGCACATAAGAAAAGAACAAGCCCACCCGGTAGTGGAACTCATATTGGCGGTCATCGGGTGTCGCGGAGAGCTGTATCGCTGGCGTTGTCCCGTAGGCGTCGTTGAGGAAGTGAACGGACACCACCTTGTTCAGGCCGAGCAGGATCTGCTTGTCGACAACCCATGTCTGGCCGCCCGTGCAGTTGTCGTTGTATCCGCAGACGTCGTCGGTGATGACGACCTTGTTCTCATTGACGGCGAGCTTCGGCTGGTCGAGCAACACGTGGTTGGTGGTGAACGCGACAACTTCCGCTGTGCTCCAGTGGAACGGGTCATCGACGCCACTGACCGCGACCTTCACCGAACCGTCGTTCCCGACCTTCTTCTTGCTGCTTGTGTCCTTGGCCTTGAAGACCATGGCAGTGGCGAACCAGCGTTTGGTGTTCGGGTCGAAAACGATCTTCGGATCGGTGACATCCGGCCAGACCAGATTCTTGTTCTCCGCGGTCGCCGACCCGCTCGCACCGAACAGAGTGCCTAGATGGATCTGGGTGTTGAAGTTACCGCCGCGGTCATAAACACGCATCTCGGTGTTGACCATTTCGACGACTGACTGGTCACCGACGGCTAGCTGGGTATCTGGTGGAGACACGGTTCCATTGGAATAGGCGCCGGAAAACGAACTTAGGTAGTTCGCGTTCGTGCCGTCCGACCCAGTCGGCGAGATCTGCTGCGGCGACGCCGCCGACGCCGCGGCGGTCGCAATCGGAGTGGCCGGGTTCGAGCTGGCGCGGCTCGCTGGACTCATCACGGCCGACGCCGCGCCCGCAGGAGGGCTGGCCGCGGCCGCGCCGACAAGTGCCGCCGGCTGAAGGGATATCACACCGTCGGCGCGGGCGGCATTCGGATCCGGCACCGTGGTGGGAACCGGTTGCGTCTCCGGGTCTGGCACGACAAGTGGCTGGTCTGGAACGGTGGCAATCGGATCCTCGATGCTGCCACCGCCGGCGTCCCCCGACGGGTCCGGAGCTGAGGTGGCAGCCGCGGTCGCGATGCCCCCGCGAGGCGCGGAGGGGGCACCGAACGCGCTACCCGCCGACCCTGCTACCCCGACCGCCGCCAACGCGCTGACCGTGAGTATCGCCAACGCTCGAGTTCGCGCCCGCTGCAGAATGCCGTGGCGCGCGTTGCAATGGTTTCGGGACACGGAACAGTCCTCCTGAGATGTCGAGCGATGGAGAAGTCATCGCGGGATCAGCCGCACTGAAGCGGTGGTCAGCGAGGCGACTTTCGGGTCTGTGGGCGAGGAGCGGCGAATGTCCGCAGCCGTCAACACCTCGGATCGAACACAAAGGCGGGCGACCTGCGGGCTCCCGCCTCACATTGACTATCGGCGGGCTAGCGCAAGGTCTGGACGCACACACGGACAAGATCGCAACGCAAACGGCCGACGGCATCTGTGCCGAATGGTCCTTCCATCGAGTTGCGGCACGGGCCCTCCGCTCCGATTCCACCTATCGCGCGGTGGCTCGATGCAGATCGGTGGGCGGAGCAGATCACTGCGTGCTCGGGGACGCGGAAACCATTTCGCTCACCGAGGACGTCGTCGAGGAAGTGCGGAACGGCACGGGCCCCCCGCTGGATCGCGTGTATCCGATGAGTGCATTGATGCCATCGTGTTGAAGGTCGGCGATGTCCAGGTGCCTAACCGGCCCTTGGATTGACGCGCTCGGTGTCAGCGTCAGTGGCGAAGGAATCCTCGGGGCTGTTGGTCGGCGGCGGGCGAAGGTGCGCGGCTCCGGGTCGGTGTGTTGACTGAAGCCAACAACCGCGCGGTCATGGTCGAGGCAGGCGCTACGGCGTGAGGACTTTGCCGGAAGCAGGTCGGGCCAAATGGAAGCTGCTTGCCGCATCATGACGCGTTGTGCCTCGCGGCGCAGGGCCGCCGCTTAGTGGCTTGGCGTAGCTAGTGAGGATTGGGTAGCTTGCCCGACCAGGATGGGTGGCGGCAACATGATGACGCCATCGGTGCGGCCGGCGTCGGGGTTGTCTGTCGGTGTCGGCGACGCTGGCGGCGGGGCCGGGGGGTTGAACGGAATATCAGGATTCATCGGTATGCCGGTCTCGTCCGGCGCGAAGTTGGGGTCTACGGCGTCGACGGGGGTGTCGGTGGGGGCTATCGCGGTCGTGGAGTGTGCTTCCACGGCCGGGGGTTTGCTAGGGCTCGTGCCCGCGTTACTTGGGGCGGCGCGGGATGCGCAACCTGCCGCGGCCACGGCGACGAGGCAGGCGCTCAAGGTCGTCAAGAGTAACCGGCCGGACTGGTGGTCGCGGCTAGCTTGTGTCTGGCTGAACATTGATCCCCTGTGTCGTTGCCGGTAGTTCTCGCGTGCATTTTGATCGGCAGGTTTGCGGTGCTGATGAACGGCCATTCGGGTACAACCTAGGGTCGCTAGGAGATGGCGAATTCGATGTTGACCGGCGCGTAGCAGGCAACCGATCCGCTACAGCTGCCTGCGCGGGCCGCTGTGACCGATGCCGTACCGGCGCGCGCAGCCCGAAAGACCGTTACGCGATGCCCAGCGGCGTCTTGGGGCGGGCTGACTGGAAGAACCACTGCCGGATCCGAGCTGCGTGGGTCGCGGAACGCGGTGAGTTCGACCAGGATCGACGTTCCGACCGCGATGTGCACGGTCTGGCCGGGGGTGTACGTCTGGAAGGTCCCCGGGGTGGCGTTCGTTGGGGTGTAGCTGTACTCGTAGTCCAGCACGACCACGGTACCCGCGGTAGCTGGCTGGACCGGGTTGAGCGGATTGCCACTGACCGGGGAATCGGTCTGGTAGTTGTGCGGGGTCTCGATTTTGCCACCGTTTCCGCAGCCGGCAGCAAGAAGGCAACCAAGCACAGTCGCGGCTGTTCGCGTCGTCAACGTCATCGTTGCCATCCTCTCTCGAATCGGGCCGGAGTGGGTGTTGGGTATCAGACGTTCGGATGGTGCTTTTCGGTTTCATCCGCGGGTGGGTAAGTCGTGATCCGCCCTCCCGCAGCCGAGGACCTGCCGGATCAGGCGATGACCACTCGGGTGTCAAAGCCGTAGCTGGGGACGGCAGCCGCCCGACGCTGAGTGGTTTTAACGTGCCAACTGATCGTCGTCGGCGGGTCATCAATGATGAATCGGCCTAACGGGCGCCTCGCAGCGGCATTGAGCTCTACGCCGAGGTTCAATGCGCTTGCGCTCCGTGGGTTTGCGGCTTCCGCTACGCGCAGGTACAGGTCGGGAGGTCGGCAAATGATGTGGCCAGCGTAGGTTCCTGACCCCCGGAGGGATTCCTGGCGCGAACGAGTCAAGCCCGTGCCTCGCGAGCCCGACACCATCCACAGCAGGTTTGCACCTCACCGCAACCTTGCTCGCGGTTGGGTCGTGGACCTTGTCAGAGCCGCGCCCGATGTGGACTCTGTTACGGGCGGGGGGACCATCATCAACACTGATGCGCGCGCCGTCGCTGCGCCACCGACGGTCGTGACTCGACCGGCCCGTACCGGTCCCGCGCACGCGCGCAGCTGGTCAACGTTTGCGGTCGCGGTTGTGTCGGTGGCGTCTGGAGGTGTGTTGCTTGGCCGACCCGGCTGCGGATTTGACTCGTCGTGGGCGTTGACGTGGGCAGGCGACGCATTGCACGGACGCCAGGCGACTCGACCAATTGGTGTTGCTTTGCCGACGCCCCATCCGGCGTCGTTGATATGGGGTGCCCTGATGCGCCTCGGGCCGGCGAGTGCAAGCCGGACCGTCTGGGCGATCAGTACTGAGTTTGTGCTGGTCGTCCTGCTGATTGGGGTGTTCGCCCTCGGTTACCGACTCGGCGGCCGGCTGGCGGGCAGCGCGTCTGTATTGACCGCCGCCGCACTACCCGCACTGGGTGCGGCCGTTGGCGGCGGCACGGTGGACGTCCTCTTCGCAGCGGCCGTCGTGTCGTCGGTGGCCTTAGCTGCCAGCCGCCCCAGTTGGGCGGTGACGTGTGCTGCGGTCGCGACGCTCGCGCGCCCGGAAGGCTTGGCGTTGCTGACGGTTCTCACCGTTTACCGTTGGCGCAATACCAACCGACGGCTGCGGATCGGTGCGATCGCCGCCGCACTGCTGACGCCCTCCGCGTGGTTGCTAATGGGTGCGACGCTGTTCGGCGATCCGCTCGCCGCACTCCACATCACGGTTGCGAACGCGCGCGCAGGCCACGACCACGTTGGATTCGCGAGCGTCGGGCGTGCGCTGCACGCCGGTGGTGGAACCGTCGGCGTCACATTTGTCATCTGTGCCATTCTCGCCGGAGTCGCGCACGCCAGACGGGATGCAGAAGTCGCCTTTGCTGCCGCCGCTTGTGCGTCAATGGGCATCGCGCTGGTCGTCATCTCGGTCAACGGTGCGGCGATACCCGCCCGCTATTTCGCCGGCGAACTCGCGTTAGCGACGCCGATCGCGATCGGCGCGATTTGCTCGCTGCGGAGACGGTGGTCGGTACCTGTACTGGCCAGCAGTGGTGCAACCGCGGCCGTCGCGGTTTTCTCCGCGGCCTGCGTGTTTTCGTCGCTGGGTCCACGTGCAAACCGTGCCGCCGCCGAGACCGCCCAAGGGCGAGAACTAAGCGCGCTAGTAAGTATTCTCCACCGCGAGAAGACGTGCGCCACGATCAGTTTGGCGCCGCACGTATTCATTCCCGTCGTGATCTTGCAGGCACACAGACCTGTTCTGGTCACTGCGTTCGCGGGCGGTGGTGCGAGCGGCGCTTGCCGGTTGGCTGCTCGTGACGCACTGACCGCGGCCGGCGACGGATGGGGCCCGGAGCCCGCGATCCTGCGGTTGGAGACGGTCTCTGCCAACGCCAAGATCGTCGCCGCCGATCCAGGCTGGATAATTTATGTTCCGTGAGCTGCCAGCGGATTTCCAGTCCGATCGAGAACGAGAACGAGCGCAGGCATTAGAGCAGCGCGCCTGCCAGATCAGCGTCGTACTGCCTTGCCTCAACGAGGCCGCGACCATCACTGCCTGCGTCCTCAATGCTCGCGCCGGCATCGCCAAGCTGGGTGTGGGCGGGGAGGTGATCGTAGTCGACAACAGCAGCGTTGACGCGTCAGCCGAGCTGGCAGCCCACGCAGGTGCGCGGATCGTCGCCGCGCCGCAGCACGGATACGGTGCTGCACTGCGGACTGGGATCGCCGCCGCCCGCGGGCGGTACGTCCTCATCGCGGACGCCGACGCAACTTACGAACTCGGTGACTTCTCGGCGTTTTGGGACCAGCTTCAGCAAGGTGACCAACTGGTCGTTGGCAATCGGTTCAGCGGTGGCATAAGTGCCGGGGCGATGCCATTTTGGAATCGCCGTCTTGGCAACCCGCTGCTGTCCGCAGTTGCCCGCGGATTGTTCGCGACACAGCTTCAAGACTTCCACTGCGGCATACGAGCATTCGACCGAGAGGCCATCCTTAGCCTCGGGCTGTCCAGCAACGGGATGGAATACGCGACGGAAATGATTGCCAAGGCAGCCATCGCGAACCTCGTTGTCAGCGAAGTCCCGACGACGCTCAGTCGCTCGGACCCCAGTCGGAAGTCACACTTACGCCCCTTCCGTGACGGGCTGCGTCACCTCACCCTCATGACGACAATTCGCTTAGCCGCAACTCGCAGTCGGTGACCTAGTCGGACGTTCTTCACTTCAGGCGTCACGCGCTCGCGATTCGCTTAGCCGCAACTCGCAGTCGGTGACCTAGTCGGACGTTCTTCACTTCAGGCGTCACACGCTCGCGATATGAAACGCCGAGCAACAGGCGGGGGAACAACCAGCGATTGAGATAGAGGGCTGCCACTTGGTCGTGCTCAGGGCCCGCTTCTGCACAAACACCTAGAGCGTTCTGACAGTGCCGGGCGTGCCTGGGTCCGGGGCGCCGCGGGTGCGCGGGTGTGTGGGGCGCCAGCGGCCAGTGGATGGTGTAGCCGGGGATTCGCCGCGTCTGCCGGTCGCAGTTTTGGCGCGTTCGAGCAGGGTGTGCGCTGCGTGCTGTCGACCGCTGCGGGCGAGGGCGGCCATGAGGATTTTGTCGGCTGGGCTTGCCGAATTCGGGGTCTGGTGGTCGTGTTCATGGTCGGATTGGGGCGCGATGTAGGCATGGTTTTCTTGGCGTCCGCGGGTCATGGCAACGTACAGGTGTTCGCGGTCAAGGCCAGGGCGTACGAGCACGACGGCGACGTCGCAGGTGGATCCTTGGGCGGCGTCGATGGTGCTCGCCCAGCCGTAGTCGACATGCTCGGCGAGGTAGGCGGCCGGTAGGAGGGTTCGGCCGCGTCCAGCAAGGTCGTCGACGAGCAGGCCGCCGTCGGTGGTGGGGGACAGGACGCGGTAGCGGTCGCCGTTTTTGACGTGGCTGTCGCCGACGGGCAGGAGCCGGTTGTTCCGTTTGGTGCGCACGATGTCGCCGGCCTGCCAGCAGTTGTTGTTGTTGTCGAGCTCGGGCCCGTGGGATTCTCCGCTGGCTCGAGCGGCTGCCTTTGCGAGGGTGTTGAGTTGGTCGACGTCGACTCGGGTGCGGCCGAGCATCACCGCATCGACTCCCGCATCGCGGGCCGTCTGCCAGTGGTTGAACACCGCAGCGATGGCGTCGTCGGGGTCGTCGACGGCGTGCAGCCGGCCGGCCTGGGCGTATGTGTCGATGACGGTCGGGTCACCGGCGCGCAGTCTCAACGACGCGGCACGTTCCCAGGCATTTTCGAAGCGGTGCACACCCAAAAGTTCGATGCCATGTCCGTGGTCCGCGAGCGCGGTCAGCATGCCGCCGGGTCCGTTGATCACGCCGATCTGCGCAGGATCGCCGACCAGGACGACTTTCGCGCCGGCCCGTGCGGCGAGACCGGTGAGGGTGTCGAGGTCGAAGGTGGAGGCCATCGACGCTTCATCCAGCACAAGCACAATGCGCCTGGTCGGCGTCCACGCTCCACGTTCCTCGGGTGACAACTGGGTCAGGCGGGCTTGTTGGTGGAGCCATTTCGCCAGCGTGTCCGTAGCTGTGCCGGTGGCTTTGGCGAGTTCGGCGGCGGCCCGGGCGGACGGGGCGAGACCGACGACGTGGTAGCCGGCGGCCTGCCAGGCTCGGGCGGCGGCCCCGAGGGTGGTGGTCTTGCCGGCGCCTGCGGGTGCGGTGAGAACGGTCAGGAAGTCCCCGCCGGTGGTGAGCGTGGTGACGGCGTCGGCTTGGTCGTCGGCGAGCCTGCGCGTCGTGAAACTGGCGCCCGTGTCGGTCGGTACGCGGCCGAACCCGCGTCCGCGTCCGGCGTCCGCCAGGTGCAGGACGCGGGCTTCGGCGGCAAGCACTTCGGTGCTGGTGTAGCGGGTGTCAGACGCCCGCGCGGTCACTCCGGCAGCGTGCTCGCCCAGGTGCACCGCACGCGGATCGGTGGTCGCCCGGTCGGTCAACTGCTCGATCGCGGCCAGCACTTGGTGCCCGGTCGCGGCGGCCACCGGGAGCTGCGTGGCGACCGCGATCGTCAGGTCCGCGCGAGAGAAAACGCCCTTGCGTCGGCCCGCCCGAACGACCGCTTCCGCGGGCGCCGGCGGAATGTTTCGAGTCGTACCGCCGGCCCGGCCGGCGGCGTGAGGTGCGGCCTGCACCGCCGTGCGCAACCTGTCGCCGTCCCACCCGAGTGCCGCCGCTTCGGTGCGCCAACGCGCGTGCAACGCGGACGCCTCGGTCGAGGAATCTTTGGGTGGCCGGGTCTTCAGTACCGCGGTTTTCGTCACCGTGGCGCGCTCGTCGCGGGTCAAATCCCGGCCGAGAGTCTGCTCGTATTCGTCGATTGTCGGGCCGGCTTCGGCTGCGATTTGCGCGGTCCGTTTACTCCACGCGGTCATCAAATCGGCTGGGGCGCCGACGATTTCGGCTTGCCCGTGCGCGTTCGCTGTTTCGAAAACCACACCGAGCCTGGCGTGCAATTCGGCACGCAGCGCGGCTTGGTAGATCGCGCCGGCGGCCTTCTTGTGGTGATAGATCTCGTGCCCATCCAGGGTGCGCCACGCCCCGTCGATGCAGCGCAGCTTGTTCGGGACCAGCGCGTGTGTGTGCAGTTGCGGGTCCCCAGCACGTGAGGTTCGGTGGTCGAACAACGCCGCTACCAGACCCGCGGTCGCGATCTGTTCGATGCCGTCGGTGCCGCGCCGCGACAACGCAGCACGGGTATCCAGGTAGGTCAACGCGGCGGTGAGTGCGGCTCGGTGCGCCTCGAGAATGTGCTGCCCGGCGGCTGTTCCGCCCAGCGCCCATAGCGTGCTGACGCTCTTGGGTGCGGAGAACGTCAAGTCGAAACCGGTGACCGCATCGGTGCGCCACGCCCGCCCCAACAGCGTACCCGCGACTGGGTGAAGGGCGCGCGCGAACACTGCTTCCAGCTCCGCCTCGGCGACGATCCCGTCGGGTTTGAGGCCGAGTTCGGGAAGGCCGCGACCGAACCACCGGCCCGGCGCTTCACCTTTCCCGAGGTAGTACTCGCACGCGCCGGCCGCGACACTGTGCTGGTAATACCGCCACGACGAACGGCCGATCTTCGCCGACGACAACATTGTGCCCACCACCCCGATAAACCAACTGTGCGGCGCAGGCTACATTGCCGAAATGCACATGTCTGCCAGCCTTTTCGGGCGTCGACAGCCCAAGCAAACGCAACTGCGGACGGGATAGCAGCAGCCAACATCGCGCGACATTGGATGGTAGTAACGGCATCGAAATCAGGACTTTGACAATTGCGGTCTTGGAATTGCCGTCGGGCGTGTCGAGTAGCGCGAACGCGAATGCACGTTCGTGAGTTCGTTCGCCGCAAGTACGGCCTCACCGCAGGTTGCAGCGCCGCGGCGCGGCGTGTGACCTGTCCGGTCGGACGCTCAGCTCGGCGCGGGCGTTGCGAGGCAACGACGCCGCCGAGCACGCGACAGAAATCGCGCGATGCGAACAGCCGCGTCGCGCGACTTCGGTGCGAGCCGAAGGAGAACTTTTTGCCGGCACCACCTGCTCAGCATTTTGCGAAGGGTCGCTGAGGACTGTGGCTCCCGAGCGCGGCGTCGCCGCAGGAGACGGGAGACGGCATGAACGGATTCGAACTCAACCCGGTTGGGACGAGAGCCAGAGTGATTGCTCTCGCGGCAACCGATGCGCCAGTGCGTGTACCTGAACCGACGGCAGTCGACCCCAACGACCATCGGGCGCCAGCGGTGCTGGATCTGTGCGAGGCCGCCGCGCTGCTTGGCGTCGGACGCACCACGGCCTACAAGTTGGTCCGCGAACAGAAATGGCCGACGCCCGTGCTGCGACTCGGCCGCTTGATCAAGATACCTACCCAACCACTGCTCGACTTGCTGTGCTGTCCATCACCGGCTAGCCCTGCCACGTCGGGAATCGTGGCCGTCGACGGAGTAGCGGTGGTACGCGGTGGATGAGCCCCGACGCCGCGGCGGGGGCTGGTATGACGCGGCCCCCTTGGTGTGCGAACTGCGTCGCCACTCGAGCTGGCGTAGCCAAAGCATCAGCGATCTCGCCGACGAGCTCCGGATCGACCGCAGAACACTGCAACGCATCCTTGCGAAGGCAGCTGTCCGCGGCGACACAGCCGACCGTGTTGCGATCGCGTTGGGTCGCCACCCCTGCGAGCTTTGGCCGGAGTGGTTTAGGTGACCATCATCGAGCACACCCGGGTGAGCAACTTCGACTACGACGTTGGCTCATACCGTCACTGGATCTGGAGCCGAGTGCAACTCGCAAACGCTGGTCGAATGCGTCGCCATTCGTCGTCTGGTCGGGAGGTCGATCGAGGTATTCGTGGTTGCGACGACGGTCTTGTGGGCGAGGCAGGCAAAGCGAAAGGACCTGTCACTGGCAGCGTCGTCGTCAACCGAGCAGCACGCCGCCAGGGTGGCCTCAGGGACTGCGACCGGGTAGTATCTGATCGGATACCCACGGGTGGAGGGGATGCGATGAACGGCGCCGCGCTGTTGGGTTGTGTCCGGCGCGCAGCCGGCTTGAGCCAAACCGAGCTCGCGCGTCGCGCCGGTACGTCGCGCCCGACATTGTCGGCGTACGAGAACGGCCGGAAGTCTCCGACGCTGGATACCGTGCAGCGGTTGCTCGATGAGGCCGGCTATGACTTGGATGCGACCGCCCGCGTCGAGTTCACGGAGGTGCTGGGCGCTCACGGCCGCACGTACGTGGTTCCTGACCGGCTGCCTCGGTTGCCGGCCGCCGAAGCGTTGGCGACAGCGGTGTTGCCATTGACGTTGAACTGGTCGCGGCCCGGCCGGTCGTTCCGGATGGCGGACCGGTCCGAGCGTGCTCGGCTGTATGAGATCGTGCTGCGCGAAGGCGGCCCGGCCGACGTACTGACCTACATCGACGGTGCACTCCTTGCTGACTTGTGGTCAGAGGTTGTGCTACCCCGCGAGGTTCGCGCCGCATGGGCGCCGCTGATTGCCAGCGTGATGGCCGCGTAGTGGACGCGCCAGCAGGTCAGCCACAGTCGCCCAGCGATGGTGCCGGTTCGGCGTTGACCGCGTTCCAGGTCGAGGTCGCGAGGATGTTCTTCGCGCTCCCCGCGAGCGAAGGGTTCCTGCTTGCCGGCGGCGCCGCGTTGGCCGCGCAACACCTGACCAACCGCCCCACCCAGGACCTCGATTTCTTCACCGCACCCGGCCGCGGCGATGTCACCACCGCGCGCGACGAGCTCGAGCAGGCGATACGAACACGCGGCTGGCAGGTGGAACGCATCCGCGACACCGCGACGTTCTGCCGACTGCTCATCCGCGGACCGCACGATCTGCTGATCGACTTGGCGATGGACTCGACGCCAGGGTTGCCTGCCACCGCGAGCCTGGCCGGCCCGACCTTCGCACCCGAGGAGCTGGCGGCCCGTAAGGTCCTCGCGCTGTTCGGCCGCGCGGAAGCCCGAGACTTCGCCGACGTCTACGAACTCGCGCGCACCTACGATGCGACGACGCTGGCCGCCCGGGCCGCCGACCTCGATGGCGGGTTCGACGTCGACGTGTTCGCATCCATGCTCGACACCCTGGCCCGGTTCACCGACAACGACATCCCCGTGGCCGCCTCCGATGTAGCGGACCTGCGCAGCTTCTTCGCGAGATGGGCTGCCGGGCTGCGCAACCGATGATTCACTGTTCGATGATTCTCAGCGATTCATTGGACCCCGACCGCCCGCCGTCAATCGGCGATGCCGTGTCGTCGCCAAAGAGTCGATCGATCGCGTTGGCCGTCTCCTCGTTCTGGTCGGGAAACAGATGGCCGTAGGTGTCCATGGTTTCGACGATGGACTTGTGGCCGAGACGCGCCTGAATCACCTTGGCGTGCAGCCCTTCAGAGATGAGGCTGCTGGCGTAGGTGTGGCGTAGCGCGTGCATGCCATATTCCGTCGGTAATCCCGCACGGGCCAAGGTCGGCTTCCACACGCTGTCGTTGAACGCGCCGCGACGCCACAGACCGCCGTGCGGGTTGATGAACAGTGCTTGCTCGGGGCCGGTTGGGTAGTTATCGATGTGCACGCGGAGCGCCTCGATGACGAAGCGGGGGAGTGGTACGACGCGACGGCTCGCGGCGGTCTTCAGTCGGTTGGTGATGTACGGCATACCGGGTGCAGGGGTGAGACATTGCTCCTCGACGGCGAGTTCTCGGCGCAGCAGATTGATCCGCGGCAGTCGAACCCCGAGCAGTTCGCCCTGCCGAAGTCCGGTGCCGGCCGCCGTCGCGAGCGCCGCACGGTACTGCGGCCTGGCGGCCTGCAGAATCGCCCGCACCTGCTCAGGGGTGAAGACGGCGAGCCGACGCTGCGGTAGGGGCGGCAGCTTGATTTTGAAGCACGGACTCGCTGGAATCAGCCGGTCGTAGGTGGCCGAGCGCAGGACCATCGCGAGCACCGTGTAGGTGCTGTCGACCGTGCTCGCGGCCAGTCCCTTCGCGCAGAGTGTGGCGACGAACGCGATGATGTCGGAGCGTCGTAGCGCGCCGACAGGCATCGTCCCGAGTGCGGGCAGGATGTGCTTGCGCAGACACAGCTCGTAGTACACGTTCGTTGCGGGCGCGACCTGCAGACCGGCCGTCCAGAGCTTCGCGTACGCGCTCAGCGTCGTCTTCGCTTCGACCGGCGCTAAGTGGGTGCCGGCCCGCATCTGCAGCCGGACCTCGGCCATCGCGTCGAGCGCGGAGGCCCGAGTTGGATACCGGCGGCGTACCATTCGGCCGTCGACGCGGTAGGTAAACTCGTAGGACACCCCACGGCTGTGGGTGATCTTGCGCGGGTACGCCATCGGATCCACCATCGCTTCCCGGTCGTGACATCGCAGTGACACCGATGGCTTCCGACGGGCGAAACGTAGCGTTGACCTGCGGCAACTCTGATGCTTCAGCGGCTTGAACGGCCCCGGCCTATAGGCCGACTCGTCCGCCTCTCTCGAGTTTGCTCATCGTGACAATGCGTGTGGTCACCAGGGGTCGCCGCTGGCGCCGGCCGCGAGGTGCCGTTCGTAGCTGCGCACTTTGCCGTTGATGAGGTCGAGGCAGTCCCGCAGCTGCTCGAGCCGCTCAGTGATGTGCCGCCGGTGCTCGCGGAGCAGGGTCAGCCGCTCCTCCTCGTTGCCGCTGCCTTCGCGCACCAGCCGCGCCAGCCGCGCAATCGTTGCGAGTGGCATGCCCGAGGCGCGGAACTTCACGCAATTCGCCAGCCACTCGACGTCCCACCTGCTGTAGCTACGGCGTCCGGCCTGGTCGCGCTGTACGTCGCTCGCGAACATTCCTTCGCGTTCGTAGAGCCGCAGAGTGTGCACGCTCAGCCCGGTCTGCGCCGCGACCTGACCGATGCTCAGGTGCTCATCTCTTGCCATGTCGACTCCCGCCATTGACCTAGACCGCGGTTTAGCACCTAGCGTCGCACGGCATGACCCCGACCAGCCGCACGACCTTCGGAGCTCACAGCACGGTCGCCGACGTTGTGGCCGACATCGATCTCACCGGCAAGACCGTCATCGTCACCGGCGGTTACTCAGGGCTCGGCTTGTCGACAACGCGAGCGCTGGCCGGCGCCGGAGCGCGCGTCGTCGTCCCTGCCCGTCGGGTGGACGTCGCTCGGCAGGCACTGTCCGACCTGGACGGTGTTGAGGTGGACTTCTGCGATCTCGCTGAGCTGGGATCCGTTCGCGCATTCGCCGACCGTTTCGTGGGGACACACGATGCGGTCGACATCGTGATCGCGAACGCGGGGATCATGGCCTGCCCCGAGACCCGCGTCGGGCCCGGCTGGGAAGCGCAATTCGCGACCAACCACCTCGGCCACTATGCGCTGGTCAACCTGCTCCGGCCGGCGCTCGTCAGCTCGGGTCGGGCCCGCGTCGTGGTGGTCGCATCGGGATACAACCCGGTGTCACGAATCAGATGGGACGACGTCCAGTTCACCCGCGAGTACGACAAGTGGGCGGCGTACACGCAGTCAAAGCTGGCGAACGTGTTGTTCGCCCGACACCTCGACCTGCTAGGCCGAAGTGTCGGGGTGCGAGCGTTCGCGATCAGCCCGGGCTACATCCTTACGCCGCTGCAACGGCACCTCGCTACCGAGGAGATGGTCGCCGCGGGCTGGATCGACGTGGACGGGGCTCCGACTCCCGGCCTCTTTAAGACTCGCGAGCAAGGCGCCGCTACCCAAGTGTGGGCGGCAACGTCTCCTCAACTCGACGAGTGCGGGGGAAGGTATTGCGTCGACTGCACCATCGTCGACGGTTTCGCAGGCACGATCGACGACGAGGAGGCCGCGCATCTTTGGCGGATTTCCGCGGAGCTCACAGGCATCGACAATTTCAACCCCGACTCGTCTGTCCCAACCGTCTCCTTACCGCACGGATTTGGCGGGGGCGACGCTGCCGCGGTCGACGAACGACGGAGAAAGCAGCAGGTGCTCAAGGGGAGTGTCGGGGTCACCAATCCGGCGGAGTAACGCGTCGACAGCCTGCTGACTCATCTGCTCTGCCGGCACGTCCGCCGCAGTCACTGCGGGTTGCACTTGTGTCGCGACGCGGGCCGAAGCGATTGCCATCACTGAGACGTCTTGTGGCACCCGGCGTCCGTGGCGTTGCAGGGCCTCCATCACACCGCCGAGTGCCTGCTCGTTGATGGTAATAACGGCTGTCACTGTCGGCTCGGTGCCCAGGATGTCGTCGATGACGTTGTACGCGGCACTCGATGAGTCTTCGCAACACCGTTCGATGCCGTCGATGCCGAGTCTTGACTTTGCTTCTTCGAATGCCTCAAGCGAGCGCAACGCAGGACCGTACTCCTGGTCCAGCATCTCCTGCGGGCGATTGATGAACGCGATCTGCCGATGCCCGAGCGCGTGCAGTTGCCGCATGCTTTCGGCAACGAGACCTGGATAGTCCAAGTCGACCCAGGCGTGTTCGCGCTCCGCTCCTGTTCGACCGATGGTCACGAACGGAAATGCCGTCTCGGTGAGCATGCGCGCGCGCCGATCATGCAAGCGCGTTTCCATCAACAAGATTCCGTCGACCCGGCGCTCGCCGACGAGGCGGTCGAACGCTTTCTCGCGATCAACACCGCTGGGCGACAGCAAGATGTCGTAGTCACGATCCGCGGCGGCTTCGGCCACCGCACCAACGAACTGGAGCTGCTCGGAGCTGAGGTGGTGGTGCAAGGGGGGAATCACCAAGCCGAGCGTCCGAGTCTGGCCATGGGCCAGAGCGCGTGCCATCGCGCTTGGCCGATATCCCACTTCGTCGACGACCGACATGACTCGCCGCCGGGTGTCCTCGGTTACTTGGCGCTTGCCGGAAAGCACGTAGGACACCGTGCTTCGTGAGACGCCCGCCCGCGCAGCGATCTCCTGAATGTTCACCTGTGCCCCGAGCCTCTCAGCTGTGCCGCCGTCGTGTCTGGTCGGTCACTGCGAACCGATTCCGCAGGCAATCTAGCGCGTGCAACCAGTGCCGTTGGCCTCCGACGCCTCAGTTGCCGGTATGAAACCGTTACCTCTCCGGCGCCGACCCCCATTGACCACGCTCCCAGCTGCCCCTATGTTCCTGTCGAACCGGTTCGCGAACCGGTTCGGACATGTCGCCCCGATCATGCCGCAATCTGTCCGACGCGTGCCGTGGCGGCTCGACTGCGCATCTGCTGAGCTCACAACGAACCCCAACTTCGGAAGGAAGTCCGTGAAGACATCAACAATCGGGCGGCGAGTCGGAAGTACGACAGCGCTGTCGCTCGCCGTGGTGGCGAGTCTCGTGGCGTGCTCGTCGTCGAAACCGGCGGCGACTGCGCCGACGTCCAGTGCCGCGGCGGCGGCGGCGGCGTCGGCACAGGGCACTTCCTCCGCGCCGACGGCCTCGGCGTCGACGGCGGCCAGCACACCGCCGGCTGCCCAAAGCAGTGCGCCCGCGGCGACGGGCGGGACGTACACGATTTCCGACCCATATCCGCAGTACACCGACGGGTCGGCGTGGGTGAATCTGCTCAATAGCTGCGGTGCTACGGCCGGCGTGAAGATCAAGCGGACCGGCTATGACACGACGGCGCTGCTGAGCCAGACCCTCTTGTCTGCCCAGCAGGGGAACTCACCTGACGTGCTGATCGTCGACAACCCAGTGGTCTCGACTTTGGCTGACGCGGGCGTTCTGGCCAGCAACGACCAGGACAAAATCGATACGTCTGCCGTCGCGCCAAACCTGCTTGCTGCCGGCGTTCTGAACGGCAAGACCTACGGGATCCCTATCGGCGCCAACACGCTCGCGTTGTACTACAACAAGACGATTCTGAGCGCTGCAGGGGTTGACCCGAGCACCATCAAGTCGTGGGCCGACCTGACCGCCGCACTGGCCAAGGTCAAGGCGATGGGCAAAGGCGGCATCACGTTGTCGGCCATTGGTACGGAGGAAGGCAGCTTCCAGTTCCTGCCCTGGTTCTGGGGCTCTGGCGCGAACCTCACCAAGCTCGACTCGACCCAAGGCGTGGCGGCGCTTCAGCTGTGGACGACGTGGCTGAAGAGTGGCTATGTCCCGAACGCCGCGATCCAAGACACCCAGACAACTTCATGGGCCGAGTTCGCGACGGGTAAGTACGCCTTCGCCGAGAATGGCACGTGGCAACTGTCCAATGCCGACAAGGCTGGTTTCCCCTACGGCATCATTCCGATCCCGAGCATGGCTGGCGGCGTTGCGGCTGCGCCGACGGGCGGGGAGTTCGTCTCGATCCCGTTGCAGAAGGACACGTCTCGTTACCCGACGACGGAGAAGATCGTGAGCTGCCTGACGTCGGCAGACAACGCCTTCACCACCGACACCACCCTCGGGTACATCGGCGCGACGGCGGCAATCCAGCAGAAGCAGGCGACCAACCCGCAACTGCCGGTCTGGATCAGCGCGGTGGGTGCTGCGAAGGGTCGCACGAGCGACAACCTGGGCACCAACTACCCGAAGATCTCGCAACAATTGTGGACGGCGGTTCAGAACGCTCTCACGGGCGCGAAGTCGCCGAGTGCAGCGATGTCGGCCGCGCAGTCGGCAGCAGCGGCTGCGACCGGCGGCAAGTAGCGGACGGCTGGCTGCGCAGCCACGAAGATAACCGGATGAGCGACACGGCAGGGGTACAAGCCCATCCGTCGCGGCGGGATGGTGGAGGGGCGGCAGCGGCCGTCCCTCCACCTAGCCAACGAAGTCGGAACGGCAGGAAGCCCGTCGCGAGTCAGTTGGCGGCGTGGGCGTTCCTAGCTCCGGTGACGATCTACCTGGTCGTGTTCTACGCATATCCGCTGTACCGCAGCCTCGATTTGAGCTTGCGTAACTACACGGTGAGGTCCTTCGTATACGGGCACGCACCGTTCAGCGGGTTCAAGAACTACAGCGTGGACCTTCATGACCCAACGTTTACGCCGGCGTTGCTGCATACGCTGATCTTCACTGTCGTATCGATCGCGTTCCAGTTCGTCATCGGTCTTGCGTTGGCCGTGTTCTTTGTTCACCATTTCAGACTCTCGGCGACACTGCGCGCGCTGTTCTTGGTTCCGTGGCTGCTGCCGCTGATCGTGTCGGCATCGACCTGGTCGTGGATGCTCAACAGCGAAGCCGGCGTCGTGAACTCCGTACTTCACAGCGTCGGCATCGCGCCGGTCAACTGGCTCACTGCGCCGAAGTGGGCACTGGTGTCGGTCATCATCGCCAACATCTGGATAGGCATCCCGTTCAACCTGGTTTTGATGTACAGCGGGTTGCAAGCGATCTCGCCAGACATCTACGAAGCCGCATCGCTCGATGGTGCGAACGGCTGGCAACGGTTCTGGCGTGTCACTTTTCCGTTGTTGCGACCAGTGACCGCGGTTACCTTGCTGCTCGGGCTCGTCTACACGTTGAAGGTCTTCGACATCATCTGGATCATGACGCGCGGCGGTCCCGCCGGCGCTTCGACTACGTTCGCCACCTGGTCTTACCAGTTGAGTTTCGGCAACCTCCTCCCCGCGTTCGGGCCGGGCGCAGCGGTCGCCAACATGCTGATCGTCATGACGCTCATCTTCGGCTTCGTCTACTTCCGTATCCAGCGTAAGCAGCGCGAGTCATGACCGAAAAGAAGTCGTGGTTTAAGACCGGGGTCGGCTTGCTGCTGACGGGCTTGATGCTTTTCCCCGTGTACTGGATGGTCAACGTCTCATTCACCCGCGACCAGGACATACGCAAGTCACCGCCAGACTGGTTCCCTGTTCCCGGAACGCTTGCTGGCTACCGTGCGGTCCTGCACCAGCAAGGCCCCTACATTGCGACGAGCGTCGTGGTGGGGTTTGGCACGGTCGCGTTGACGTTGCTCCTCGCAGCGCCGGCCGGCTACTCCCTCGCACGACTACGACCACGCGGCGGCAGCTTGCTGAGTTTCGTGTTGCTCATTGCGCAAATGATCCCGGGAATCATCATGGCGATGGGGTTCTACGCCATCTTCCTCAACCTCAAGGTCATCAACACATTGCCCGGCCTGATCGTGGCGGACTCCACCCTGGCTGTGCCGTTCGGCGTCCTCATCTTCACGGCCTTCATGTCAGGAATACCCGAGGAACTTCTCCAAGCCGCGCGCATCGACGGAGCCGGCCACCTCCGAAGCTTCTGGTCTGTCGTGTTGCCGGTCAGCCGCAACTCGATCGTGACGGTGTCGCTGTTCGCGTTCCTGTGGGCGTGGTCCGACTTCATCTTCGCGAACACCCTTGACGGTGGCGGAAAGCATTTGCCGATCACCCTCGGGATCTATCACTACATCGGAAACAACAACCAGCAATGGAGCGCAATCATGGCCACGGCCGTCGTCGCCTCAATTCCAGCCACCGTGTTGTTGGTCATCGCGCAACGCTACGTGGCCGCCGGCGTCACCGCCGGCGCGGTAAAGGACTAGGCGTATGAGCGTCCCGCCCGGTCCGACGTTTTCGGTCCGCGACATTCCGTTCAGCTATTACGGGTCGTGGTTTGACATTTCACCCGTGCTCGCGGAGCGGGTCTATGCCGACGATCTACATCTCGTTTCTCACAAGACCGGAATGCACCCGATCCTCTCCCTCGTACCCTGGGACGACGGGAAACGTGCCGAGACGACAGTCGTCGCCACACCGCACCGACTTCTCTGGCAGCGCGACACCGCGACAATCGAACTCACGTATGAAAACGCCGACACGGTGCGGATTCGGGGGAGGGGCATCGGGCTCAGGATCCGCGCAGCGGTCAAGGCACTCACCCCGTTCGCGGGCACCTACTTCTATCGCGACCCTGTCGACAAGTCGTTCGTCTTCACCGTCTACGCAACAGGGCGTCGCTACCGGATCACGTTGCTCGCAGGTGCGGCCGTAGACGTCGTGGGCGATCAGTCGGTCGGCTCTAGTGAACGAGCGCTGACGCTGACCCCAGCTGGCGGTGCCTGGGAAGTCGCGATCGAGGAGTTCGAAAGCTCACGCGCCCCCTACACCGCGTTCATGACCTTCGACCAAACCGTCCGAACCGCACAAGGACATTTCGCCGACTTTGTCAACGCGGTGGCGCCGTGGCGTAACGAAACCACCTCGGCTGCCGAACTTGCTGCCTACGTCCTGTGGTCGGCAACCGTGCTCCCAGCGGGGTTCGTCGGTCGACCCGCCATTCTCATGTCCAAGCACTGGATGGACAAGGTGTGGAGCTGGGACCACTGCTTCAACGCTCTGGCGCTTGCCGGATGTCTGCCCGACCTGGCGTGGGATCAGTTCCAGGTGGTGTTCGACCATCAAGACGCCGCCGGTGGATTGCCCGACTCCATCACGCACTCGGAGATCCTCTACAACTTTGTCAAACCACCGATTCACGGGTGGGCGCTAGGGAAGTTGCGCGAGCGTCAACAACTTGAGCCGACCGAACTTCTTCAGGCCTACGACCAGCTCGCAAAGTGGACCAACTACTGGCTCGTCATGCGTCGCGCACCCGGCCACGCCCTGTGTCACTACCACCACGGCAATGACAGTGGCTGGGACAACGCCACGACGTTCGACCAGGAGCGGGTCGTCGAAACCTCGGATCTGGCTGCGTTCCTCGTGCTGCAAGCGCGTCAACTGGCACATCTGGCCACTGAGCTTGGCCTCTCCGATGCCGAGCACTGGGCGGATGTATCCGAAAAGATGTGTGCCGCCATGCTCGCGCAGCTTTGGGTCGACGGCAGGTTCGTATCGCGGGGCGCCGAATCGGGTCGCACGCATTCGAGCTCAAGCTTGCTCGATCTCATGGCGATCATCCTCGGCGCCGATCTGCCCGACGATGTACGAACAACCGTCGCCGCCGCAATCGAATCGCATCTCACCGCGCACGGCCTGGCGACGGAGCTCGTCTCCTCGGACGAGTACCAGTCAGACGGCTACTGGCGCGGCCCGATCTGGGCGCCGTCCACGATCCTCGTCGAGGACGGACTCCGACGAGGCGGCTTCATCGACTTAGCGGATGAGATCAGCAACCGATTCCGGGCCTTGTGCGAACGCTCCGGCTTCGCTGAAAACTTCGACGCCGAAACAGGTGTCGGCCTTCGCGACCACGCCTACACATGGACCGCCAGCAGCTATTTGATTCTGGCCGCCGCGCATGCACAGCGACAGCCGACCACGAACCTATCCGCTCAGGCGGCGCCATAGTCACTGGCTGATCGGGTCGTCCAGTCGCGGGAACGAACCTTGGGTCGAGGGCTTGGTGCCTCACCCGCTGGGACGTTCGGCCCTCACCGGGCCGGCAGCTGAATACCTACGTTTGCACGTAGGCACCCGCTGTCAACGGCGTTCCCGCCATGGAGGCACAGATGTTGGTCGCAGGACGTGGCCCCGCGATTGCGACGATCGACGGCAACGAAGCTGCCGCACGCGTCGCGCACGCCCTGTCGGAGATCGTCGTGCTCTACCCGATCACGCCGGCATCACCGATGGGCGAGTTCTGCGACGACTGGAGCGGCGCCGGTCGGCGAAACATCTGGGGCGCGGTCCCCGACGTCGTGGAGATGCAGTCCGAGGCGGGCGCCGCCGGTGCCTTGCATGGGGCTGCGATGAAGGGCACCCTCGCGACGACCTTCACCGCGTCGCAGGGCCTGCTGCTCATGCTTCCGAACATGTTCAAGATTGCAGGTGAGCTGACGCCGGCGGTGGTCCACGTCGCTGCCCGCGCCCTCGCGACGCACGCTTTGTCGATCTTCGGTGACCACAGTGATGTGATGGCCGCCCGTTCCACGGGCTGGACCATGCTGGCCGCGAGCTCGGTGCAGGAAGCACACGACTTCGCGCTGATCGCGCACGCTGCTGCGCTGCGAACGCGAGTGCCGGTGCTGCACTTCTTCGACGGCTTCCGAACTTCTCATGAAGTCGACAAGATCGAATTGCTCGACGATGAAGACCTGCGGGCCTTGATTCGCGAGGAAGACGTCGTTGCGCACCGCATGCGGGGGCTCTCGCCCGACCACCCGGTGCTACGGGGATCCGCTCAAAACCCTGACGTCTTCTTCCAGGCCCGCGAAGCGGCCAATCCTTTCTACGAGGCCGTACCCGCCGCCGTCCAAGCCCTGATGGACGAGCTGGGCGCGCGCACCGGCCGGGCCTACGGGTTGGTGGAGTACGAGGGTGCTGCCGACGCCGAACGCGTCGTCGTCTTGATGGGATCGGGAGTCGGCGCCGCCCAGGAAACCATCGAGGAGATGAACCGGCGCGGCGAGAAGGTCGGCCTGCTCAAGATCCGCCTGTACCGTCCATTCCCCGCT
>Ga0066789_10000120_pt1 | contig 24253 bp, 21 predicted proteins | sample OrgsoiDNA2013049_FD_70960 | JGI IMG/M metagenome (GOLD analysis project Ga0066789, IMG submission 70960) | Permafrost soil microbial communities from the Arctic, to analyse light accelerated degradation of dissolved organic matter (DOM) -... | ecosystem: Environmental > Terrestrial > Soil >...
TTCGGCGACCACCAAACGCACTGCGGTATCGAGGAAATCGACGTCATCAGGTTCAAGCGGCCGCAGCTGATCGACGTCCGCCACAGAGGTGATCGGGTGCGCGATCACCGGGCCGACGCCCGCCACAATGTCGAGGTCGACGCCGATCGCTTTGAGCGGTACCACAATGTCACTGAAGATGATCGCGGCATCGACACCGTAGCGGCGCACCGGTTGCAACGTGACCTCGGCGATCAGGTCAGGCGTGGTGCAGGCCGCCAACATCGCGATGCCGGCGCGGGCGGCGCGATACTCCGGCAACGCGCGACCGGCCTGTCGCATGAACCAGACGGGTGGATGCACGACCGGCTGACCCCGGCACGCGCGCAGGAAGACGCCATCGGCAGTCGCATGGGAGGTCACCCGGTCATGCTGTCACGCGGGCGAGATCGGCCTGCACGCCTAGCCTGCGGCCAGCAGCACGACGCCGCACATAGCCAGGCCAACGCCGAGATTTTGAATCATGCGCATCCGCTCGCCCTCGATGAACCGGGCAAGCAGAACCGTGACCGCCGGGTAGAGCGACGACAACACCGCGGTCACACTGACGAGTCCGTGCCGGGTGGCCGCGCCGTAGAGGCCGTTGGCTCCTGCATCGGTCCACCCGACGATGGCAATGACGGGTACCTGCGTCCAGCGCAGCGCGAACGGCCGTTCGGCCACAACCGGCTCGCCTGACCGGCGCCTCGCCGCGCGCGTGGCCCGCGATCGGATGAAATACCCGATGCCCAGAGCGAGCGCGATCGCCACACTCGTGACACGCATGGTCAGCAGACTCATGACCAGGTCGTGCTTGGCCGCGCGGGCGATGCAGACGAACACGCCGCCGAACCCCGCCGCCGCGACCAGGGCCAGCACGAGCGGGCGAGCGCCACCGCCGTCGGGTCCACCACGGTTGGCTAGCTCAGGGCCACTCGCGAGGACGACGCCGCCGACGGCCGCGATGATGCCCGCGAGCTGAAGGGCCGACGGTGATTCACCTGTGGCCAACCCAAAAAGCACGGGGACGACGGCACCCGTGCCGGCGATCGGCGCGACGATGCCCATCGTGCCGGTGGATAGCGCGCCGTAAAAGGCGACCAGGGAGATCAAGCCGATCGCGCCGGCGGCGATGGCCCACGGCAGATAGCCATGCGGCGCTCCGAAGCTGTGCAACGACGCGGCAATGATCACCAACGTGATCAACGCGATCCCGTGCGCGACCGCGACGACGACGAGGGGCTTGACCCGCCGGCTGATCACGCCGCCGAGGAAATCGGAGGTGCCCCAGACCACGCTCGCGAGCAGCGCAAGCACGGCCGTCATGGCTCGCGAGCCTATGGGAGCGCATGCCCGCCCAGGCCAGCCATGCCTGGTCGGCGCGCCGCTGGTCGCGCCGACCCGATCCGACCTACGCTGCCAGGGTGGTTGGCAAGGATCCGCGCGCCGAGTTACCCGCGAACTTCGCGGCCGCGGTTGCCAGCTTGCGCCCGGTGAGGTTGCGGGCCGAAATCCGCCTGAGCGAGGCGCCGGCGCCCCAACGGCTGGCGCCGTTCGCCGTTGCGCTGACGGCAGACGTGGCCGGTGACGACGGCGACGACATCGTGACCGGCCGCTTCGTCGTCCTGCACGACCCGGCCGGGCAAGAGGCCTGGCACGGCACAACGCGCATCGTCGCCTACGTGCGCGCCGAACTCGAACCCGAAATGGCCAACGATCCCTTTCTCGCCGACGTCGCCTGGACCTGGCTGACCGAGGGCCTCAACCGGCGCGTGCCCCACGATTCGCGCGCGGCCGGTGGCACCGTTACCCGAGTGTCGTCGGATTGCTACGGGTCGATGTCGGGCCGACCGATGGTCGCGCACGTCGAGTTGCGAGTGTCATGGACGCCGGGCGGCGACGATCTCGGTGCGCATCTCGAAGCGTGGGCAGATGTGTTGGCGTCGGCTGCGGGGCTGGCGCCACTGCCGCCCGGCGTCGCCGCGCTGCCAAGCCGGCGACGCTGATGTAGTGGGTCGCCGCGCTGCCAAGCCGGCGACGCTGAAGGAACTACTCAGCCGGCAACGGCGGGGCGGTTCGACGACGCTCTGACTTCACCGGCCGTGGGTGCGCTCGCGAGCGCGCCCCGGCTCATGCGCAAGGTGAGCGTGGTTCCCTCACCGGGCCACGACGCGACATCGAGTGAGCCACCGGCCAGACGGACGCGTTCGCGCAACAGCCCGAGACCAACATGGCGACCGCGTTCGGGCCGCACTTGATCGGGATCGAAGCCCGGGCCCTTGTCGGCCACGACCGCGACCACCGCTTGCTCGTCGACGGTCAACGACAAAACTGCATCGTCGACGTCAGCATGCTTCACGACGTTGAGCAACGACTCTTGGAAGAAGCGATACAGCGTGACCGCGGTGACCAGCGGCAACGGATACGGCGACTCCGGCCACTGGACGTCCACTTTGAGCCCGTACCGCAGCTCCATGTCGTCGCGAAGCGCCACGACGGCTTGGGCGAGGTCGCCGTCACGCAGGGCCGGCGGGCGGGTGCGGGCCATGACCGCACGTACCTGGTCTTCGGCCTCGGCGACCAGTTCGGTGACATTCGAAAGTTCGCGGGCATCAAGCTGCGGGCTCGACAAAACACTGCGCGCGAGCATCAACGTCTGAGCAACCGTGTCGTGCAGTTCGGCCGACAGCTGGCCGCGCGCCGATTCTTCGGCTGCGACAAGACCGGACAGCAGATCGAACATTCCGGCACTCGAAGTTTCGGCGGTACGGCGATGTCGAGCGGCCACGTCGTCGGCAACGCGAACGCGCAGGTGCAACGCATCGAGCGTGCGGGCCAACTCCAACAACTCGACGCTGGTGGCAACCGCGATACGGTCTTCGGCCGCACCGATGTTTGCCGCCGAGGGGTCTTGCAGCCGGCGCAAGGCTTCGTCGCGCAATTGCCGCACGGTACTCGCGAATCGCTTGCCCGCCAACGCCCCGATGACAGTCGCGGCGATCGCCGCGACGGCGGCCACGATGAGAGTGAGAACGACCGCCGGGTCGAGCCGACCGGCAACGTGCAAGCCAACGGTCACCACGCCGAGAGTGAAGAAGCACCCGACACCAACAAGACCCCCAGCCCAAACTGCGAGCGGGAGGCCATTCATCCGTTTGCGTGCGGTCATCGCACCAGCTCGGATCTCACCAGCAGGCCTGTCGTCGTCCAGTCCTCGACCCGCCGCGCCGGCATCGCTTCGTCCATTTCAGATTCGAGTTCGCGCAACGTCGGATCAGCGGCGAGCGCGATTGCACCGAGCAACGACGCGACGGCGCGTTCGACCGAGTGCAGTTCGTCGACGATGTCGGTGACCGCGTCTTCGCCCGCGCCGACACTGGCCAACCGCGCCAACCGGGTAGCCGATTCGCGCAACATGCCAAGCGATGGTGCGGTGTCGGCGCCGATGTCGCCGAGTGAGCGCGCCGCCATGTCGGCCGCGTCCGCGCGAGCCAACGCCTCATCGCGCGATGCCGAGAGTTCCGCCACCGACAACCACGACTTCGCTTGACCGACCAGCACACTCGCAAGGCCGGATTCGCGTCGACCGAACCCACTGCCACCAGCCGGCCGGTGCGCGATGAGCACCGCCATCGGCTGGTCCGTCGTGCCAATGACGGCAGAACAAAACGGCCGCTCGCTGTCGGTGCCAGTGAGCACGCCACCAGCGCCGAGCGCGCGCAACACCCACGGCGCATCAAAGGCTTCCGGGTCATTGCGCCGAAGCGTGCGGCCGGATTCGTCGCCCGTGTAGACGACTGGGCCTTCGTGTTCGACGACGACGAGTTCAACATCAGCGCCACCGAGCACGCGCGCCGCCGCCGTCAGCACAACGCGTGCGGACACATCGATCGAGTGCGAGATCGCTTGCTCTTGGCCGCGCGCGAGTTCGGCGAAAAGTCGAGCCTCCGCAGACTTTGTCGTCTGCTCGTCGAACGACATCCACAACACAAGTACCGGCACGAGCAGGCCAAGCAAGCCAAACGGCGCGTGCACCGCAAGCCACGCGCCCAACACCCCGATGCTCGTCGTGGCCGCCGCGTGCACGCTGTGCAAAGCAGCGTCCTCGAAGATCATCGGGACGAAGCGCTCACCGCCCATGATCGACAGGGGGATCGCCGACAGCACCTGGTTGCAGAACCACCACACGGCCATGCCGACCAAAGCCGCGCCGACACCACCGTTCACGCCACCATCAAGGCGGACGACGACCAGCGCCGCCACCATCGTGGAGACGAAGTACTGGGTGATGTTGTACTGAACCTTCAGCGCAGATTTACGGGTGATGAGCAGAACCGGCAGCAGGCCGGCCACGACGGCGACAACCGACCACCATCCGGGCGCCAACAGGAACGCTGCGGCGACGACACCATCGGTCAACGAGAAGGTGACCCGCTGGCGCGCGACGGTCACGTTGATCAGCGCGGTTTCGCAGACGCCAACCGCTACTGCAAGGATCGGCAAACCGAACCAGCCCGGGTGTCCCCAGGGCAGGTTGGCAGCCAGCGCAGCAGCGCCGCCGACCAAAACGACGCTAATGACGCGTAGTCGGTTCGCCAGGCTCACCGGGCGTCACCCCAGTACGCGCCGCCCCACATCCGTGAGCCCCACATCCGTGAGCCCCACATGCGGGCGCTCCAGCGGCGCGAGTCAAAGGTCGCGTCTGACCAGCGGCGCGAATCGAACAGCAGGTCTGACCAGCGACGGGCGTCGAAGGCGACGCCGGCCCAGCGACGCGCGTCCCAGTCGTTGGCGTTCCAACGGCGGGCGCCCCATCGGCGTCCGTCGAAGGTGCCACCAGAGAACAGGTCGCCCCACAACGGCGCGGTCGACAACCACTGACCGACGTTCAGGCTGCGCTCGCCGGTGTTGTCGTTCGAGCCGCGGCCGGTCGGGAGGGCGACCAGACCCTGGCCGTCCTTGTGCCCGCTGGCGATGCTCGAGGCGGCCCCGCGAATGGCGGCCTTCACCTCGGCCGGGCCGGCGGAGTGGTGGGCCTGCAGGTACAGCGCGGCCAGGCCGGTGACGATCGCGGTCGACTGGCTCGTACCCGACCCGCGGAACAGGCCGTCGGCCTGCCGAGCGTTCGGGAACTGCTGGCTGATGACACTGTCAGTGGGCATGGCACCGAGCACATTGACGCCGGCCGCGACCACGTCGGGTTTCGTCATTCCATCGACGTTGTCGTAACCGCTGAACGACGCGACTGCGGCGTGTGCCCCTGTCGTGTCGGCCGCTCCAACCGTCAGCGATTCCGGGCCGAAGCCAGGGTCGCCGACGACACCGGGCGTGTTGCCGGCCGCGACCACGACGGTCACGCCGGCGAAGCGCGTCAGCGAAACGGCGAAGTTGAGCGGGTCGATGCCGTAGCGAGCCGACGGCGCATCGACGCTGAGTGACAGGTTGGCCACGTCGACCTGATCGGAATGGGTGGCCACCCAGTTGAGCCCTGCGAGCACCGCAGCAAGTGAGGTGTTGCCGTTGGCATCGGCGACCTTGACCACGTCGACGGTGGCGCCCGGCGCCACGCCGAGCCCGTTGGCGCCGCTGCCGGTCACCTTGCCACCGGCGATCAGCGAGGCCATGAACGTGCCGTGGCCATAGCCGTCGGTGAAGGTACCGTGTTCTTTGACGCGTCCGTCGCTGTTGTTCAGGCCAGACGTGTCGACCGCGTCGACCAATCGGCCCGAGGCGCGATTCAGCGCCGCGGTGTCGGACACACCGGTGTCGACGATGGCCACGGTGACACCGTGACCCGCGTGGGCGGTACCGGCGTCGCCACCAAGAGTGCTCGGTGCGAGAACGCCTTCGGCCGGCGTCGTCGCCGGCGCATCGGTCGAGAGCGGCCCGGTGGCATCAGCGGACGCCGATGGCGCGGGGTCGGGCACGGACGGTGAGGTCGGCAGTGTGGGAGCGTCCTGTGTGGGTGCAGCCGGCGTAGGTGCGGACGGTGTCGAGCTGTTGCCCGTGTTGTTGTCGCCCGCGTTGGAACCGGCGCCGAACGAGTCGCTTTGGAGATGCGCTACCAGGTTCGGCTCGACACCGACGACGCCGGGAGCAGCGGCGAGTGCGGCCAACTGCGCGGCCGACCCGTCGACGATCTCGACATTGACGGCGGAGAGCACGGCTTCGACGTGCACACCGGGAACCGAGACAGCCCAGCCCGACGAGAGCTCGACCACAGCCTGGCTGCGCGGACCGCTCGAGCTGGCGGCAACTGCCGCGCCACTCGTGGTGACCGTGATAGCGCCCATGACGCCCAGCGCGGATACAAGAGCAAGCAACTTCGTGGCCGCTCGATCCAGTCTCACCAGAATCACCCGTGTTCTCCTCGCGCTGCGCCCGCTCGATGGTCGGCATACAGCCGGCCCATCTGGTTTCTCGGCAACGCTGCCTCTTACCTGTTGCCTTACGCGCAGAACCGCCCGGTTGGCGTAGCGATCTTGGTGGAGTTGCTGACCGCGCTGGGCTCATCGCCAGGTTGGCGCGCGCCGTTGCAGCACGTCTTGCAGCAAATGGACTAGTGCGAAGCTTCAGCCGGGCCTTGCCGCGTCCGATGCATGAAACGAGAAACGGCTGCAGTATGCGGTCGTGCAGCACCCAACCAGCCGCCTAAGGCGGCACGATATGCGCCGTCTAAACCGCGGCGCTGAAGCTAGGAGGACCCGGGTGACGGCGTTGGTCGAGCACGTGCCGCCCGCTCCGGACAGCTCCGCGGGATTTACCGCCATGGTGGTCGATGACCACCCCTTGGTCCGCGAGTCGATGGTTGCCCGCCTGACGGCGATGGGTGCCCGCGAAATTGTCGAAGCGGCAAGTTGTGCTGAAGCCAGGGCGCGAGCCCGGGCCAGCGGCCCCCGCGATCTGTGTGTTGTCGATGTCGGCCTGCCCGATGGATCAGGACTCGACCTGCTCGCCGAACTGCGCAGCGCGGGCTGGCCCCGGCTCGTAGTGCTCTCGGCCGCGGACGATCCCTATTCCGTTCGCGCCGCGTTCGTTGCTGGCGCCCAGGGCTACTTGCTGAAGTCCGCGTCTCCCGTCGTCGTCGCTGACGGCGTGCGTCGGGTGCTCGACGGCGGCGTGTACGCCGACCCGTCGGTCGCATCGCTTTTGGCCGCAGGCCTTCGCAACGGTCCGACCAACGAAGGTGTCGGAGAGTTGTCCGGCCGCGAGGTCGAAGTCCTTCGGCTAGTTGCGGATGGCCGCTCGAACAAGGAGATCGGCGACGAGCTCGGGTTGTCGGCGCTCACCGTGAAGAGCCACCTGGCCCGCATCGCCCGCAAGCTTGGCACCGGTGACCGCGCTGAGATGGTGGCTTTGGCCATGCGCGCGGGCGTCATCCGCTAGCCCTTACCAGCGGAGCTGCCGGCGGCCCGTCGAGCCAACGACGTGCGCGGCTGGCCGTACGGTGGTGACATGTCCGAATCGGCGTCGGCCGAGCCAACCCCAGAAGCTGCTGCCGACCCCCCCGCCGTCCCACTCGCGCCACTGCTCGAACTCCGTGACGGCGTCCCCGCGGTTATCGATACCGATGCTGCCTTGCACGATGCCGCTGCCCGCATTGCGGCCGGTACCGGTCCGCTCGCGGTCGACGCCGAACGTGCCTCCAGCTACCGCTACGGCCACCGGGCCTACCTCGTGCAGCTGCGCCGAGCCGGAAGCGGGTTGATGCTGATCGATCCGATCGCGTGCCCCGATCTTTCCAGCGTAGGCGCGGCCGCCGGCACGGCCGAATGGATCGTGCACGCCGCCAGCCAGGATCTGCCCTGCCTCGCCGACCTCGGCTGGCGGCCACCAAGCTTGTTCGACACCGAGTTGGCCGGGCGGCTGGCGGGCTACCCGCGCGTCGGCCTCGGCACCATGGTCGAGAATCTGCTGGGCTGGCGCATGGAGAAGGACCATTCGGCCGCCGACTGGTCGCGCCGGCCATTGCCCCAGCCGTGGCTGCGTTACGCGGCGCTTGACGTCGAGCTCCTGATCGAGTTGCGCGACGCGCTTGAGAGCGAACTTGACCGGCAGGGCAAGCTCGCATGGGCACACGAGGAGTTCGAGCACGTTCGCCTTGCACCGGTGTCGCCGGTGCAGCCTGACCGGTGGCGGCGGTTGTCGGGCATTCACAAGATCCGGCAGCGCCGACCGCTGGCAGTCGCCCGCGCGATGTGGCTGGCGCGCGACCGCATTGCCAGCGCGAATGACATCTCGCCGAGTCGGTTGCTGCCTGACATTTCGATCATGAACGTGGCCGTGACGACGCCGGGTAGCGCGCACGAGTTGGCCGCATCGAAGGAGTTTCACGGCCGCGGCAGCCGTCGGCACCTGACCCAGTGGTGGGAGGCCATCTCGACGGCGATGGCTTTGCCCGACGCCGAACTGCCGCCAGTGACTCGACCGAGCGAAGGCCCACCGCCCGCGCACCGGTGGGCCGAACGAGATCGGGCCGCGGCCGATCGTCTGGTCGCCGCCAAAGCCAGCGTGGCCGCGCTCGCCGATGAGCACAGCCTGCCCGCCGAGAATCTGCTGCAGCCCGACTCGGTTCGCCGCCTCGCGTGGGAGCCGCCCGACCCAGCCACATCCGAAGCGATTGCGCGCGCCCTCGCGACGACGGGCGCGAGACCGTGGCAGATCGCCTTGACCGCAACACCACTGGCCGGTGCATTTGCGCGGGCGGCGACGCGCGAAACTTCCGACCTGCCCCCCTCCACCATCGGGTGACTTTCAGCGGCCGCAATCGGGTGAAGTTTCGCGCCACCCGCGCGGGCCAGCAGGGTTCACCCGGACGCGCTATCCCGTGCTCGGGCTTGCCCGGTACCTTCACTCGTATGTCGACGCCCGTGGGGGGCCCGACCGGCCCAGAACGGCCGGGTGCACTCAACCGTGCCGAGCGGGCAGCAATGCGCCAGTGCCTGCTCGCTGTCTCCGTGGTGCACGACATCGACATGCTGCCGACCGACGAAGGTGTAGTTGTCGTCGGGCGCGCCGACGAAGGTGTAGTTGTCCTCGGCGTTCCCGACATTGACGTGAGTCTCGATGACATCGCGAGCGCGATCGGCGGTGCAGATGCGAACACGGCAACCGCTCATCTGAGGTGCTACCGCTGGCTCGAGGCCCGCCGCGCCATCGCTGAGCGCTCACTCGACGAACTCGCTGAGATAGCCCGCCCAGTGGCGCTGCCCGTCGGCCACGAACTGCACCCCGGAGCGACCTGGGTCAACCAGCGCGTGCTCGGAGGCTGCCTCGATCTCGGCCTGGGCTTCGCTGGTCTTCATCGCGACCGGCCCGACGCCGTCGTGGTTGTGCCCACGAGTGTGCTCGCTGCCGCCGGTATCGACGCCAGCCCCTGGTGGGCAGCTGCCACCGAGTACCTCGAGAACATGGGCGCGTTAGCCACCACCCGCTGGCGGCGCGAGCCGCGCGGACCGCTGCGGCCGATGGGCGACTGCGATGTCATCACGCTGCTCGCATCGGCAGTCTTTCGCGGCGCGCTCTGCGCCGACGCCGGTGGCATGCGTGCAATTGCAGCTCCCGTACGCACGCGAGGGTGGCTTGATTTGTCGCGGATCGACCCGGCCTTCGCGCAGACGGCGGCCGCAATCGCCGACGACGAAAGCCGCGGTTTCCCCCGACCGCTGCTCCTCACCGTCGACGAACTCACGATGGTGTCGGACGGCGGCCACCCAGCCGAGATCGTGTTACGTGACCCGGCCGTCGAACGCTCGCACTGGCTCAGTGAGGTCCTCTACCACTGACGGGCAGCGCGCCCCCTAGTCGGCGAGGAGCCTGGGCTCTTCACGTTCGAGGCTCGCCACGAATTCGACCACCTGTCGCGCAATCTCTTGGGCCGTGAAGCCGATGTCGGCCAGCACCTCCGCTCGCTTGCCCTGGGCAAGAAATCGTTGCGGAATCGCTTGCACCAACATCGGGGTCGGCACACCGGCATCGCGCAACGCCAGGCCGATGGTCGAGCCCGCGCCGCCTTGTCGGCCGTGGTCTTCGATCGAGACAACAAGCGAATGGGACGCCGCGAGGCTGGCGATCGCCGGATCGATGGGGAGCAGCCAACGCGGGTCGACCACCGTCGAGCCGATGCCTTGATCGGCTAGCCGCGTCGACACCTCGAGGGCCAGGTCAGCCATCGGACCGAACGCCACGATGAGAACGTCTGGTTCGGGGTCGGCGCGCAACACGTCGAGCGTGCTGATGCGGTCGACCCGTTCGATGTCGCGGGGCAACGCACCCTTCGGGAACCGAATGGCCGTCGGGCCGTCATCGATGGCGACCACTTCGTCGAGCAACTCGCGCAGCCGCGCACCATCGCGCGGCAACGCAATCCGCATGCCGGGCACGATCGACAGAATCGACAGATCCCACATGCCGTTGTGGCTCGGGCCGTCGTCGCCGGTAACGCCAGCCCGATCAAGCACAAACGTGACCGGCAACCTGTGCAGGCCGACGTCCATCAGCATTTGATCGAACGCGCGGTTCAAGAACGTGGCGTACACGCACACCATCGGGTGCAGGCCACCCATGGCCATACCGGCTGCCGACGTGACCGCGTGTTGTTCGGCAATGCCGACGTCGACGATGCGGTCGGGGTAGGCATCGGCAAACGCGGCCAGGCCGACCGGGTGCAGCATGGCCGCAGTGATCGCGACGATGTCGGGGCGGACGGCGGCCAGCTTGACGATCTCGTCGGAGAAGGTGCCGGTCCAGCTGGCTGGCTTCGGTAGTTCGACGCCGGTGAGCGGATCGAACGCGCCAGGGCCATGCAGGTGATCGAGTTCGTCGTCTTCAGCCGGCCCGTAGCCGAATCCCTTGCGGGTGACGCAATGCACGATGACCGGACCACCAAAGCGTTTCGCCTTCGCGAGCGCCGCTTCGAGCGCTGGGATGTCGTGGCCGTCGATCGGGCCGACGTACTTCAAGCCCAAGTCTTCGAAAAGCCCTTGTGGCGTCAGCACATCTTTGAGTCCGCGCTTGATGCCGTGTAACGCATCGAAGAGGGGTTCACCGACCAACGGCGCGCGGCCGAGAACTTCCTTGACCTTCTCCAACGCCTTCTCGTACCGCGGGTTGGTGCGCAATGTCGTGAGGTGTTCGGCCAGACCGCCGATGGTCTGCGAATACGAACGGCCGTTGTCGTTGACGAGCACGACGACCGAGCGATCCTTGGCCGCGGCGATGTTGTTGAGGGCCTCCCAGCACATGCCGCCGGTGAGCGCTCCGTCGCCGACGACAGCCACAACAGTGCGCTTCTCGCCCCTGACCGCAAACGCCTTTGCCAACCCGTCGACGTAGCTCAACGATGTCGACGCATGCGAGTTTTCGACCCAGTCGTGCTCGGATTCGTGCCGGGCGGGGTAGCCCGAGAGACCGTCGCGCTGCCGCAGCCTGCTGAAGCCTTCGCGCCGGCCGGTCAGCAGCTTGTGCACGTAGGCCTGGTGGCCGGTGTCGAAAATGATGGGCTCGGACGGCGAGTTGAACACGCGGTGCAACGCGATGCTCAACTCGACGGCACCGAGGTTCGGGCCGAGGTGCCCGCCGGTCTTGGCGACCGCACTCACGAGGAAGTCGCGGATCTCCTCGGCCAACTGCGGAAGCACCGCGGCGTCGAGCTGCTTGAGATCGTCGGGGCTGCCGACCGACTCGAGCAGACTCACCGGGCCACCCACCTCACTGCGCGACCAACATCCAGGCATCGAGCCTCCGCCGGGTCATTGCCGACGTCCTGGCAGTCTAATCCGCTGCTTCTCGCCCGCACCTCCCCTGCCCGCACCGCTCTTTGCCGGCACCGGCTGCGGACTAGGCGAGGAGCGAGCGCAGCACGAACTGCATGATGCCGCCGTGGCGGTAGTAGTCGGCTTCGCCGGGGGTGTCGATGCGCACCAACGCCACGAATTCGCGGCCGTCGGCCTGCACGACCACATGCCGCGGCAGCTGCTTGACACCAGCCAACCCGGCGATGGTGAAGACCTCCTCGCCGGTCAAACCCAGCGATTCGCGGGTGTCACCTGGGCTGAACTGCAGCGGCAAGACGCCCATGCCGATGAGATTGCTCCGGTGGATCCGCTCGAACGATTCGGCGATCACCGCCCGCACCCCGAGCAGCGCGGTGCCCTTGGCCGCCCAGTCGCGCGACGAGCCTGAGCCGTACTCCTTGCCGGCCAGGATGACCAAGGGGACACCGGCGGCAAGGTAGCGGCTCGACGCTTCGTAGATCGTGGTGACCGCACCGTCGGGCAGGTGCCTGGTCACCCCACCCTCAGTGCCAGGCGCGAGCAGGTTGCGCAATCTGATGTTGGCGAAGGTGCCGCGAATCATGACCTCGTGATTGCCACGGCGCGACCCGTACGAGTTGAAATCGCCGGGCAGCACGCCGTGCTCTTGCAGGTACGCGCCGGCCGGCGAATTCGCTTTGATGTTGCCGGCCGGTGAGATGTGGTCGGTCGTCACCGAATCGCCAAGGACGGCCAAGGCGCGCGCGCCGACGATGTCAGTGAGCGGTTCGGGCTCGCGGGTGATGCCGTCGAAGTACGGCGGCTTGCGCACGTACGTCGAGACGTCGTCCCATTCGAAAATGCTGCCTTCGGGGATTGGCAGACCGCGCCAGCGATCGTCGCCGGCGAAAACATCGCCGTAGCTGTCAGCGAACATCTGCGACTGGATCGCTTGGCCGACGACATCGGCGATCTCGCGTTCGGTCGGCCAGATATCACGCAGGTACACCGGCTGGCCGTCGGTACCGGTGCCCAATGGCTCGGTGGTGATGTCGACGTCGAGGGAGCCGGCGAGCGCATACGCGACCACCAGAGGCGGCGACGCGAGGTAGTTCAACTTGACGTCGGGATGGATTCGTCCCTCGAAGTTGCGGTTGCCAGAAAGGACGGCGGCAGCCGCGAGGTCGTTGTCGGCGATCGCTTTCGACACCGCATCGTCGAGCGGGCCGGAGTTGCCGATGCAGGTGGTGCAGCCGTAGCCGACCAGGTTGAAGCCGAGCTTCTCGAGGTAGGGCGTCAGGCCGGCGGCGTCGTAGTAGTCGGTGACGACTTTAGAACCCGGAGCGAGCGTCGTCTTGACCCAAGGCTTGCGGGAAAGTCCTTTATCGACGGCGTTTTTGGCGACAAGTGCTGCACCGATCATGACAAACGGGTTCGAGGTATTCGTGCAGCTCGTGATGGCCGCGATGACCACTGCGCCGTGATCGATGACGCAGGTTGTGCCGTCGGTGAGCGTCACGCTCACCCGCTTGCTGACCCGGCCGGTTGCGCCCGCAGGAGTATCGGTAACCGCCATGACCTCGGCCGGCTTGTCACTGAGGTGTTCGTGGTCGATCGACACCGGGTCGCTCGCCGGGAACGATTCAGCCGAGCCTTCGTCGAGTGAACCGTTCTCGACCGCCGGCTGCACGTAACTCCCAAGCACGGCCCGAAAAGACGCCTTCGCGTCGGATAGTGCGACCCGATCCTGCGGCCGCTTCGGGCCTGCGAGCGATGGCACGATCGTCGACAGGTCGAGTTCGAGTCGCTCGGAGTAGTCGGGCTCGGCCGCAGGGTCGTGCCACATGCCCTGCTCTTTCGCGTAGGCCTCCACCAGCGCGATGCGCTCGTCTGACCGCCCGGTAAATCGCAGGTAGCGCAACGTCTCTTCGTCGATCGGGAAGATGGCGCACGTCGAGCCGTACTCGGGGCTCATATTGCCGATGGTGGCGCGATTCGCGAGTGGCACGTTGGTCACGCCGGGGCCGTAGAACTCGACGAACTTGCCGACCACGCCGTGTCGTCGCAGCATCTCGGTCACCGTGAGCACCAAGTCGGTCGCGGTCGCGCCGTCCGGCATTTCGCCGTTGAGCTTGAACCCGACGACCCGCGGAATGAGCATGCTGATCGGCTGGCCGAGCATCGCGGCTTCAGCTTCGATGCCGCCAACGCCCCAGCCCAGCACGGCCAGCCCGTTGACCATGGTCGTGTGCGAGTCGGTGCCGACGAGCGTGTCGGGATACGCCTGCCGCACACCGTCAACTTCGCGCTCGAAGACGACCCGCGACAAGTACTCGAGATTGACCTGGTGGCAGATGCCGGTGTCGGGTGGCACCACCTTGAAGTCGGCGAACGCGCGCTGACCCCAACGGAGGAACTGATATCGCTCGGCGTTGCGCTCGAACTCGAGTTCGGCGTTGCGCACGAAGGCATCGGTGCGGCCGAACACATCAGCGATGACGCTGTGATCGATCACGAGTTCGGCCGGGCTGAGCGGATTGATGCGCTCAGGATCGCCGCCCAGCGCGACCATCGCCTCTCGCATCGCAGCGAGGTCGACCACGCACGGCACGCCGGTGAAGTCCTGCATGAGCACCCGCGCCGGCGTGAACTGGATCTCGGTGTCCGGCTCTGCTTGCGAATCCCAGCCGGCGAGTGCGCGCACGTGATCGGCGGTGATGTTCGCGCCGTCCTCGGTGCGCAGCAGATTCTCCAGCAGCACCTTGAGCGAGAACGGCAGCCGCAGCGCTCCCGGCACCGCGCTCAGGCGAAAGATTTCATAGGACGCCGACTCGCGGGGGGTGCTGCCGTCGGCGCTCCCCCGTTCCCCAGATGCGGCTGCGCCGCCCCCCACCTCAGAGGCGGCTGCGCCGCCCCCCACCTCAGAGGCGGCTGCGCCGCCCCCCACCTCAGAGGCGGCTGCGCCGCCCCAAGTCACCTCGAGGGTGCCGCGACTACCGAAGCTATCCATGGGGTCTCCGCTCTCGTGACTGCCAAACAGGACAAACGTACTGCTAGCCGGAGATGCAGCGGAAGTGGGTCAGCCGATCCGGACGTGGAAACCTGCCAGCCAGTCTTCGTCGCTCTCGTCGTCGATTTCCAGCCGCCAGCTGTAGCGGCCGTCCCGCAGCGGCATGCCCGGGCCCACGCTGACGACCACCGGCACGTCGAGAGTGATGCCTTCCGGCGCCCCGACGGGTCGACGCACCTCGATCACCTGGTCATGCACCAGCGGCGTGAGTTGATCGGGGTCTGGGCCGACCATGACCGCGCGACCGTCGGCGTCCTCGAGCCGGAGGCGCAACCTGTGCGGTGCCAACGTTTCGTGCCAGGGCACGTGCACGATGGCAACGACGGCATGCGGCGGCAACGGCACGCCGCCAGCCACCATGACGACCGTCCAGCCGGCACCGAGGATGTGCACCTTGCCGGCCGGATCGACCTGGGCGGCGTCGCACAAAATGAGTGTCGCCTTCACGATGCTGCCTCCCGATCGACTGCCTGCACCGGTCGCACGATAGCGACGCATTCGACGTGATGGGTCTGCGGGAACAGATCGAACGCGCGCAAGTCGCTGAGTTCGAAACCATAGGTCGCAAACGTCGCGAGGTCACGTGCCAGTGCCGCGGGGTCACATGCAACGTAGGCAATCGCGCGTGCCCCAAGTGCAGCGATTCGCTGCACCACAGCGGCGCCCGCACCTGAGCGCGGCGGGTCGAGCACGACGAGGTCGATAGCACCGAAGCGCGCCGGCGCGGCAAGCAGGTGGGCGACATCGCCGCGCAGCACTCTCGCTTGTGCGAGATCGCCGAGATTGACGACCGCGTCGGCAACCGCGGCGGCTGACGATTCGACCGCCGTCACCGCGCCGGTCGTTCCCACCTCCATGGCCAGTGCGCCGGCGAAGAGTCCAACACCGGCGTAGAGATCGAGCGCATGATCGCCCGCCTGGGGATTCAAGCCCGAGAGCACCGCCTCGGTGAGCACCTCGGCTGCGTACGGATGCACCTGCCAGAACCCGCCGGCACTGACCCGCCAACGCCGGCCGATCGCGTGTTCGTAGAGCGCTGCCCGCCCAGACCGCGCTTGCGTCGCCGTCCGCCCGTCGTCTGTCGTTGTCGCCGTCGTTTCGAACGTGCGCATGGCACCGTCATGCTCGCTCGCGACCCGCACCAGCCGTTCACCTGACCCGACGGAGGCAGCGACTTCGACCTCGGTCACGTGCTCCCATTGCCGAGCCTCGACCTCGGCCGCCTCGACCAAGGGATGTGCAATCACGCACCGCGCCGTCGCGACGACGTAGTGCGAACGGTGCCGGCGGAATCCGGCGCGACCGGACGTATCGACGGCGAATCGCACGCGGGTACGCCAACCAAAGCCATCGCCCGGCAATTCCTCGACGACGACGTCGCGCTCGATTCCGGCCAGCCGCTTCAATTGCTCGGCTACCACACCAGCCTTGATCTGTCGTTGGAACGGCCCGCTGGCGTGCTGCCAATCGCAGCCGCCGCAGCCGCCGGGCACCGCAACGACACACAGCGGGACGACGCGATGCTCGGACGCCGCCATGATCTCGATCGCATCGGCTCGGGCGAAGTGCTTCGACTCTTCGGTCACCCGCGCGATGACCCGCTCGCCGGGCAGCGCGTGCCGAACGAACACCACCCGACCGTCGTGACGGGCCACGCACGAACCGCCGTGCGCGGGTGCGCCGACCTCGAGTTCGAGAACGGAGCCGACGAGACTCACGCGGCCGGTGGCTTTGCTTCCGGCGGCGCGGTGCCGTCGAGAGGGTCAACCACGCCGATCGACGACTTGAGTTGCCACGGCACGCTCACGACCATGACGCCGGGAGTGAACAACAGGCGGCCCTTCAAGCGCAAGGCGCTTTGGTTATGCAACAGGTGCTCCCACCAATGACCCACGACGTATTCGGGGATGAACACCGTAATGACATCGCGCGGACTGCTCCGTCGGATGGACCGCACGTAGTCAACGACGGTCCGAGTGATTTCGCGGTACGGCGAATCGAGCACCTTCAGCGGCACCGGCAATGCTCGACGCTCCCACTCGGCTTCGAGTGCCGCGGTTTCGTCGCTGTCGACGTTAACCGTCACCGCCTCGAGGACCGACGGCCGGGTTGCCCGTGCGTATGCCAGCGCGCGCATCGCCGGCTTGTGCAACTTCGAAAGCAGCACCACGGCGTGCACCCGCGCCGGCAACGTCGTCTCGGCGTCGTCATCGGCGTACAGCTCGATGCGCACGCGGTCATAGTGCCGATGGATGCCGCGCATCAATGTGTAGAGCACCACCATCGACACGATCGCGATCCACGCGCCCTCGACAAACTTGGAGATAAGCACGATCGCGAGTACCAGAGATGTCACGACGGCGCCGACGCTGTTGATCACGCGCGACCGCAACATCTGCCGTCGCTTTGCTGGATCTGTCTGGAGTGGCAGGTTGCGATTCCAGTGCCTGATCATGCCGATCTGGCTGTTCACGAACGACACGAACACGCCGATGATGTACAGGTTCAGTAGCCGGGTCGGGTTCGCTTTGAAGGCAAAGATCAGCGCAATCGCGAAACCGGCAAGCAACAAGATGCCGTTGCTGAACGCGAGGCGGTCGCCGCGTGTGTGCAGCTGGCGCGGCAAGAATCCGTCACGGGCAAGGATCGATGCCAGCACCGGAAATCCGTTGAATGCAGTATTCGCCGCGAGCACGAGAATCAGCGCTGTCACGGTCTGCAAGTAGTAGAAGCCCGGCGAACGATCACCACCTAAGACGGTCGCACCAATTTGCGCGATCACTGTTCGCTGGTGGTATCCCGGTGGCTCCCCAACCAGATTGCCTAAATGAGCCGAGTCGGCGATGTGAACATGCGTGACGACGGCGAGCGCCGTAATCGCTAGGAACATGCTCACCGCAATGCCACCCAGCAGCGCGAGTGTGGTGGCCGCGTTGTCGCTCTTGGGCTCGCGAAAGGCCGGCACGCCGTTGCTGATGGCTTCGACACCGGTGAGTGCCGTACAGCCTGACGCGAACGACCGTGCGAGCAGGTAGACCAAGGCAATTCCGGTGTAGGTCTTCACATGCTGGTAGTGCAGATGCGCGCTCTCGGCCGTGAGGTGGTGGCCGGTGGCCAGCTTGGTGAACCCGAGTCCGATCAACACGGTGACGCCGATAATGAACGCGTACGTCGGCACCGCGAAAGCAGTGCCCGACTCGCGAATACCGCGCAGGTTCAACACCATGATCAGGAGAACCAGGCCGACGGCAAGGGCGACTTCGTGTCCCTGCAAGGACTGCACGGCGGAGGTGATGTTGGCGACGCCGGAACTCACCGACACCGCGACGGTCAGAACGTAGTCGACCATCAATGCGGCCGCGACGGTGATACCTGCGGTCTGGCCGAGATTCACCGTGGCAACCTCGTAGTCGCCGCCGCCGCTCGGGTACGCGTGCACGTTCTGCCGATATGACGCCACCACGACGAGCATCAGGAACGCGACCCCGGCAGCCGCGTACCAACTGAAATGCACGAACGACAGGCCACCGGCTGAGAGCACGACCAGGATCGCCTCGGTGGCGTAGGCGACCGACGACAGCGCGTCACTGGCAAACACCGGCAGCGCGATGCGCTTCGGCAGCAACGATTCGCCGAGCCGATCGCTGCGCTGCGGACGTCCGACCAGCAGTCGCTTGAACACCCCGCTGGCGATGGACACGCACAGATGCTAGGCGACGGCCGTCTCGCTGCGGCTTAGCCGCACCTTTGTGGGGGCACGCCCGGCCGCACCGTGTAGCGTTCGCCTCGCGCTCTAAGTCAGCTGGGTGAGCTGAGCCAGCCGTCCCGACGCAGGGCGTCACGCTCGTAGGCCCGGGAAGGACGACAGGACCACCGTGCATGCCGTGATCATGGGGTGCGGCCGCGTCGGCTCGACGCTCGCCGACGGCCTCGAAGAACTCGGTCACTCCGTCGCCATCATCGATATCGACGCCCACGCCTTCCGCCGACTGTCACCGCACTTTCGCGGCCGCAAGGTGCACGGGGTCGGCCTGCATCGAACCGTGCTGGAAGAGTCCGGCATCCGGCAAGCGAGCGCATTCGCGGCGGTGAGCAGCGGCGACAACTCCAACATCATCGCGGCTCGGGTGGCCCGAGAAACCTTCGGAGTCGACAACGTCGTCGCCCGCATTTACGACATCCGCCGGGCCGAGATTTACCAGCGTCTGGGGATTCCGACCGTGGCCACCGTGAAATGGACCGCCGATCAGATGCTACGGCGGGTGCTGCAAGAAGGCGCGCAGACCCTGTGGCGCGATCCCACCGGCACGGTGCAGCTGGCCGAGACCCATGTCGATATTGGCTGGACCGGTCGCCGCATCACCGAGCTCGAAGCCGCCGCCGGCATCCGAGTTGCCTTCGTCACCCGCTTCGGTGAGGGCCTGCTGCCAGGCCCTGACACCGTGTTCCAAGAAGGCGACCTCCTCAACGTGATGGTGCGCGACGCTGACTCCGACCGCGCCACCACGACCTTGGGCAAGGCGCCGGAGGCGAGCAGCTGATGCGGGTGGCCATCGCCGGCGCCGGCGCGGTAGGCCGCTCCATTGCCGCCGAGCTTGTCGAGAACGGCCACGAGGTTCTGATCATCGACCGCGACAGCCGGGCCATCGATGCCGATGCGATTCCCGGAGCCGAATGGGTGCTCGCTGACGCCTGCGAAATCAGCAACCTCGACGAAGTCGGGCTCGACCGATGCCAAGTCGTGGTCGCGGCGACCGGCGACGACAAGGTCAATCTGGTGGTCTCGCTGCTGGCGAAAACCGAGTACGGCGTGCCGCGTGTGGTGGCCCGGGTCAACGATCCCGTCAACGAATGGTTGTTCGACGAGTCATGGGGCGTTGACGTGGCGGTTTCGACGCCGCGGCTGCTGTCGGCGCTCGTCGAAGAAGCGGTCAGCGTCGGCGACCTGGTGCGACTGATGACCTTCCGGCAGGGCCAAGCAAACCTGGTCGAGTTCACCCTGCCCGCTACCGGCCGCTACATCGGCCAGCGCGTCGGGTCGGTGCCGTGGCCGGTCGACACCGCGCTCGTGGTGATCCTGCGTGACGGCCGCGTTCTCGTTCCGAGTCCGGACGATCCGCTTGAGGGCGGCGACGAACTGCTGTTCGTGGCCGCCCCCGACGTTGAGGACGACCTGCGCGGACTCCTGCTCGACCGCGCGTAAGCCGGCGTTACGAGCCGGTTGGCTGCAACTCGTATCTCGGGTTGAACATCACCCGGCGGCCATCTCGCTGGGTAATCCGGCCCTCCGCGCGCAACACCCGGCCCGGTTCGATGCCGGCGATCCGACGACGGCCAATCCAGACGACGTCGACCGAACCTGACCCATCCCAGAGTTCGGCTTGCAGCGACGGCGAACCGCCGCGAGGTTGAATCGTCACCGTGCGGAGCATGCCGATAACGCACACGTGCGTGCGGTCTTCGCAGCGCCGCACGGGCGTGCCGCCCTGTTCGAGCGACTGCTCGCGTCGGCTCTCGGCCTCGAGAATGTGCTCGGGAGTCGTCAGTTTGTGCAGCGCACGACGCAACACACCCGAGGGTCGGCCAACCTCGTCGGTTTCGACCGCTTCCTCGGCGTCGCTCATACCTCCAGGGTACGGCTACCGCGATCACCTGGCCGTGTGGGGCGCGCGGTGGATCAGCGGGTCTCGGTGATCTCCGGCCCGCGTACCGGTAGCTGGAGCCGCGGTCGGACTGGCTCTTGGTCGTCAGCGGCACCGTCATCCGAACCCTCGGCGCCCTCAGCGCCGGCGGGACCGGCGTCCGGCTTTGGCAGCTTGACTGGCAACGGGTCACGCGGCGCCATGGGCTCGGTACCGCGCACCACCACGATGCTGGTGAGCACTGACTCAAGCACCGAGGCTTGCTCGGGATCGGTCGCCGCCGGGCCAGTAAAGACGCCGCGCACGAACCACCGCGGGCCATCGAATCCGACGAACCGCAACACCTGCTCAAGTACCTGCCCGGGCTGCACCTCGGGGCGAACCACGGCGTGCAGTTCGACGCCGAAGCGGGCGGTGTGTTCCGACGGTTCACCGCCATCGGTGCGCACCGAATCGGCGATTTCGGCCCGCACTTCATCCCAAATACCACCGTTGCGAGGGGCTGCAAAAGCCAGTATCTGCAAGGAATTCGGGCCGTGCACAATCGTCGTCGCGATCGGTTGCTGCATCTCGTTCATCTCGACACGCACCTCGGTGCCGGCGAACACGGGGACGAGCAACCCGCCCAGATCGAGCCGCGGCAGGGCGTCGCCAGAACTGGCCTCGGCCTCGTCGAGCGGCCGATCGGCGAGCGGAATCTCGACTGCGGTCATCGACTCATCGACCGCCGCATCGACCGTCTCGTCGCCAGCGCCCTTGCTGGTGGGTTCGGCCGACTTCGACTGTCGCCCACGACGTAACGCCATCACTTTTCTCCGTTCGTCGGCACGGCCGACAGGTCGGGCGGGGCGGACGCCGAGGGCAACGCGGGTAGGTCGCGCTCGGTGAATCCGCCAGTCGAGCCATGACCACCGGTACCGCGGTCAGTACCAGGCAACGTCTCGACCTCGACGAAGTGTGCGTGCTCGACGCGCTGAATCACCAATTGGCAGATGCGATCACCGATCGCAAACGTCACCGGCTCGCGCGGGTCGAGGTTGATGACAATCACCTTGATCTCGCCACGGTAACCGGCATCGATGGTGCCAGGCGCATTGACGAGCGCAACGCCCCAACGGGCGGCCAGCCCTGAACGGGGATGCACGAACGCGGCATAGCCGTCGGGCAGGGCGATCGCGATGCCAGTCGGCAAAACGGCCCGTTCGCCAGGAGCCAAGGTGATCGCGACCGTGCTGACCAGGTCGGCACCCGCATCGCCGGCATGCGCGTATGTCGGCAGGGGTACGCCCGCGTCGAGTCGGGTGACCAGTACGGGCAGGCCGGTCACGGGCGCTTGAGCAATCCGGATTCGTCGATCACGAAGGCCGAGACTACCCGCCCCGGTGAGCCAGCCAGTCGAACGCGGCCGATCGTCCGCAGCCGCACCAGCCGCGGTAGGTAGCCTTGGGCGATGGACAGCCGGCGATTTGTCGAACGCCGCACCGTGCCGTGGTGGTGGTGGCTGGTTGGGCTAGCGGTCGCGCTCCCCACCACCGAAGCCGTGGTGCAGGGTCCGGACATGTCGCAGCACCCGTCGGCGCTGCTGACGTGGGGCAGCCTCGCGGCGGCCACTGCTCTCGTCGCCGGCTGCTTGCGTGCCCTCGGTCGGTCAGACGTCGCAGTCGACGACAACGGACTGCACGCGGGCGGCGTCGTGCTGCCAGCCAGCACCATTGGCCGCGCACGCGCACTCGACGAGAGTGCCGCGCATCGGCTGCTCGGACCAGGCCTGCGGGCCGACGCGCACCTGTCGCTTCGTCCCTGGATCAAGACGGCCGTGCAGGTCGAGGTGAACGAGCGCGATGACGCCGCACCATCGTGCCCATACTGGGTCGTCGCGACCCGACGGCCGAGCGAACTCGTGGCCGCCCTCGACGAGGTTGCCCGGCACGCTGCCGGGCAAGATCTCGAGACCGAACAGAAGGCGTCCTCGTGACCAAGAAATCGGCTCACCCGGTCGACGACGACCCGTCGTCGACACAGATCGACGAAGGTGGCCGTGCGGAGGCGATCGCGCGCAAGATCTATGCCGCCGTTGCCGCCGTCATCGCTGCCCGGGTGGCCCGCGTCGCGGTCGAGAAGGCGTGGGTCAAGGTGACCGGCAAGGTCCCGCCGGAAGAGCCGGAATCGCCCAAGGTGCACTGGGCCGAAGCGGTCGCCTGGTCAGCGTTGTCGGGGACGTCGGTCGCGATCGCGCGGCTGCTCGCCAGCCGGCGCGCCGCCGGCACCTGGCAGAAGATCAGCGAACAGAGCCCGACCGGCCGAAAGCCGGGGTCCCGAAAGCCGGGGTCCCAAAAGCCAAAGTCCCAAAACTCGACGTCGGAGGGCTAGGCGGCGCACTCCCGGCAGACCATCTTTGCGCCGGCGCCAGCCGCCAACTGACTGCGATGGTGCACCAAGAAACAACGCGAGCAGGTGAACTCGTCGGCCTGCCGCGGAAGTACGCGCAGGGACAGTTCTTCGTTCGACAGGTCTGCGCCCGGAAGTTCGAAGGACTCGGCCAGGTCGGCTTCGTCGCCTTCGAAAACGCCGCCCTGGCGGTCAGCCCGGCGTGCCTTCAGTTCTTCAAGACTGTCTTCGCCAAGATCTTCGTCGACCTTGCGTGGGGTGTCGTAGTCGGTCGCCATGGGAACCTCCGGTGCCTCGTCTTCCTGTCGTCCTCGAACTGCGGTCGAGCTGAGCTGTCAGTTCTGCCACCGCCGAGAAGCTGCGGCGCGGAGTGTAACGCTCAACCACTCCGTCTTGTGCCCGGTCTGGCGGGCAGATTGTCGCCCATCTTCGCCGCTTAGTGATCACGACCCGCCGACGTTGCCCTAATCCCGCCCGGTATGCCCAATCTTGGGCAGCCAAACCATGATCGGCTTGCGACCGCTGACCGTGCCAACGCGTTCGGCGTGCTCATCGGCAACGGCGATGCTCAACCTGAGCGCATCCGGCCGGAACCTGAGCGACTGCGCCGGGGGCCGAGCCGAATCAGACGCGGTCGGCGCCGAGTCCGGCGAGCAGGTCGTGCAGCGCCGCGAACAGCGTGAGCGGTGCGGCCACGACAAAGGCGGTGGACGCCGCGGTGCCGGCGAGTCCTTCGACCCGGGCGCCAGCCTCGGCGGCGATCAGGCCACCCGCCGCGTGGTCCCACAGGTTGAGGCCGCGTTCGAAGTAGCCGTCGAGGCGCCCGCAGGCGAGCGCACACAGGTCGAGCGACGCCGCACCCATGCGACGGATGTCGCGCACGACCGGGAGCACGGATCGCACGACCTCGGCTTGCCGGGCGCGTCGGCCGGCGTCGTAGCCGAAGCCGGTGCCAACCAGCGCCAGGCCCAACTCGGCGCATGCCGACACCCGGATCGGCCGCCCATTGAGGTGTGCCCCGCCACCAAGCTCGGCGGTGAACATCTCGTTCTTGCTCGGGTCGAAAACCGCGCCCGCCACCACGACACCGTCGCGCTCGGCGGCAATGGAGACCGCCCACTGCGGCAGGTCATAGAGATAGTTGACGGTGCCGTCGATCGGATCGACGATCCACCGCACCCCACTGCCCATGACAGCCCCACTGCCGCCAACAGAGCCAGCCAAGGCCGCAGCCGACCCCTCCTCACCCAACAACGTGTCGGTCGGACGCCGGGCCGCGATCGCCGTCGCGATCAGCCGCTCCGCGGCGGTATCCATTTGGGTCACGACGTCGGTGGGCGAGGATTTCGTCTCGATCACCAAATCGACCGAGCGCCCGGCGA
>Ga0066789_10000121_pt1 | contig 24251 bp, 21 predicted proteins | sample OrgsoiDNA2013049_FD_70960 | JGI IMG/M metagenome (GOLD analysis project Ga0066789, IMG submission 70960) | Permafrost soil microbial communities from the Arctic, to analyse light accelerated degradation of dissolved organic matter (DOM) -... | ecosystem: Environmental > Terrestrial > Soil >...
GTGATCTGGCGCGTGTTGATCACGCTGCGAATGCGGCGCCGAATATCGAGAATGTTGGCCATAAGAGCAGCTTCTAGCTATTAGCTCCTAAGCTTTTAGCTTAAAGCTCATTGCGTATACGTTGCGCCTGATACGACTGCACTTGCTTCTACCCAAACTGAACAGCACAGATTGCAGCAGCTAGAAGCTAGCGGCTAGTAGCTGCTACAGCTTGTTTTTCCGCCACGAACGCCTCTTTACATTCCTTGATCAGCTTTTTCATTTCCGCTTGCAGGGCGTCGTCGAGAATCTTTTTCTCCATGATGGTGCTTAGCACACCGGGGTTTGCAGACTCTACGTAGCGGTACAACTCTGCTTCGAAGTCGCGTACTTGGTCGACCGGCATATCGTCGAGGAAGCCGCTGGTTCCGGCAAGAATCATCAGGATTTGCTTCGAAAACGGCAGCGGCGAGAATTGCTTCTGCTTCAGAGCTTCTACCAGACGCTGTCCGCGATTGAGCTGAGCCTGCGTGGCTTTGTCGAGGTCGCTGCCGAATTGCGAGAAGGCCGCCAGCTCGCGATATTGTGCAAGCTCGAGCTTCAGGCTGCCGGCAACCTGGCGCATCGCCTTGATCTGAGCGCTGCCGCCGACGCGGCTCACCGACAATCCTACGTTCACCGCCGGACGCACGCCCTGATTGAACAAATCGGTTTCGAGATAAATCTGACCGTCGGTGATGGAGATAACGTTGGTCGGAATGTACGCCGAAACGTCACCCGCCTGAGTTTCAATGATCGGCAGCGCGGTCAGCGAACCGCCGCCTTTCGCGTCGCTCATTTTCGACGCGCGTTCGAGGAGGCGCGAGTGAAGATAGAACACGTCTCCTGGATAGGCTTCGCGTCCGGGCGGACGGCGCAACAACAGCGAAATTTCGCGATATGACGCGGCATGCTTCGAAAGATCGTCATAGATGACCAGCGCGTGGCGCTTGGTGTCGCGGAAGTACTCGCCCATCGCACACGCCGCGTAGGGTGCGATGTACTGCATGGGCGCGGGCTCGGACGCCGACGCCGCGAGCACGATGGTGTAATCCATGGCGCCGTAGTCAGAGAGAATCTTGACCACTTGAGCGATCGACGACCGCTTCTGCCCGATGGCGCAGTAAATGCAAGTCAGGTCATTGCCTTTATTGTTGATGATGGTGTCGATGGCAATGGCGGTTTTTCCGGTCTGGCGGTCGCCGATGATAAGTTCGCGCTGGCCGCGGCCGACGGGAATCATGCTGTCGATGGCTTTGATTCCAGTCGCCATGGGCTGGCGCACGGGCTGACGATCGATGACGCCCGGGGCGAGGCGCTCCAGCGGAATGAACTGGTCGGTGGCGATGGGGCCTTTGTCGTCGATGGGCTGGCCGAGCGCGTTGACGACGCGGCCGATCATGGCGTCGCCGACGGGGACGCTCATGATGCGCCCGGTGCGCTTGACTTCGTCGCCTTCCTTGATTTCGGTGTATTCGCCGAGCAGCACCACGCCGACCTGATCTTCTTCCAGGTTCATCGCGATGCCAGCGAGGCCGTGCGGGAAAGACAGCAGTTCGCCGGCCATAACTTTGTCGAGGCCGTGAACGCGAGCGATGCCGTCGCCGAGTGTGAGCACGGTGCCGACTTCGTCCACCGCGATCTTGACTTCGTAATTCTCGATCTGCTGGCGGATTAATTGGGTGATTTCGTCTGCTTTGATTTGGGCCATAAAATCAGCTTCCGGCTTTTAGCTCCTAGCTTCTAGCAATCGGCACTTAGCACTTGGCACTTAGCCCTTCAAGTTTGCGATAGTTCGCAGCCTGATGGGCCAAATGCTGAGTGTTAACTGCTAAGTGCCGCTCTAATCTTCTCCAACTGTCCCTTGACCGATCCGTCGTACACCGTACTGCCTACGCGGGCGATTGCACCGCCCAGGATGGCTGGATCCTGAGAATAATGGGCGCGGATTTTCTTGCTGGTCACTTGCGCCAGGTCTGCCTCGATGCTGGTTCGTTCCGCGGGGCCTAGCTCGCGCGACGTCGTAATTTCTGCTTCGGCAAATCCCAGGCGCTGGTTCAGTTCCTGTTCGAACTGCGCCACAATCTCGCTCAGAAAACGGGTTCGGCGATGATCGATCAACACAGCCACAAAATTCCGCACTGGCCGCGAAATCCCGGCGCGCTTTACGATGCTGTCGAGCACGGCGCGCTTTTTCTCGGCGGAGATCGAAGGTGCGTCCCAGACTTCGCGGAGATTGTCGTTCTCCCGCGCCATTGCCGCCATCTGCTGCGCTTCGGCGAGCGTTACGGCGGCGTCGAGCCGCATCGACATGACTACGTCGGCGAAGGCGCGCGCGTACGTGTTAGTGACGGTGGCCATAGTTATAAATAATAAAGATCAGGCTTTCTTTCCCGCGGCGCCATCGCGCGCAAGATCTTTTGCGAAGCGGCGCACTAGCGCTTGATCGGTTGGCGCGTCCACGCGAATCTTCTGGCTGGCCAGGGTGACGGCCAAATCGGCGGCGTGGGCGGTCAACTCGCGCCGTGCGGCCTTTGCCGCGGCGGCAATCTCCTGCTGCGCTGATTCGACGATCCGGCGCGCATCTTCTTCGGCGGAAGCCTTGATTCTTTCTTCTTCCGCGGATGCACTCTTGTCCGCGGTTGCCTGCATCTGGCCGATTTCTTCACCCAGATGTTTGAGACGCGATTCGATTTCCGCGAGGCGGCGGTTGGCGTCCTCACTGGCGGTGCGGGCTTCTGCGAGCGATTTCTGAATGCTGGCGGTGCGGCCGCGGAACGCTGCCGGCAAGTTTTTCTTCGAGAACCAAACCACTACGCCGACAACGATGGCGAAATTCAGGATCACGGCCAGCCAGTATGCGCCGTCGGTGCTCAGTCCGGTGATTTTCGAAAGCAGTTTCACCGAGGCGGAATGCTTGAACGGCGTGGTTTCGTCTTCACTTGAAGTTTCTTTGGATTCGCCGAACTTGGCCTGATCGGCATTCGATCCGGCGGAAGCGCTCTGCGCGGACGGATTCGCGGGCTGCGATTCCGACGACTGCGCCAGTGCAAATGCGGAGAACAGCATTGCCGCAGCTAGCAGCAATGCGACCTTAGCGAATCTGAGCTTTCGGAATTTGGCCAAGCTTGTCATCTTCTTTATTGGCTGCCTGCCATCGCCGGTTCGAGCACGATGCGGATAATTTCCGACGCCAGCCGTCCGGCATCGGCGTCTAGCGTAGTATGCGCCGCCTGTTTGTCTTGTTCGATTGCGGCGCGCGCCCGCTTCACCTGTGCCTGAGACTGAGTTCGGGCTTCGGCGAGCGCGGCATCGCGTGTCTTCGCCGCCAGCGCGCGGCGGGTTTCCTGGGCTTTCAAAATCGCGATTCGTGCGTCCCGCAACTGCTGTTCGTACTCGGCGGTCCGCTTCTCGGCCAGGGCAATGTCGGCCCGTGCCTTTTCGATTGCACCCTGAGTCCGGGCACGTCGCTCGGCCAGCACCCGTGTCAGCGGCTTATGGACAAGGACGATGTACAGTCCATACAGCAAAAGGAAAAAAATAATGGTTGGGATGGAACCAAGCAGTAATTCGCTTATTTGTCGGAACGTTTCATCCATTATTGTCTGCTAGGTGTGACCGGCTGAAAGGTCTCTTTCGAATGACTCAGGAACCACTAAATTTAGCAGTTTGCGAGGAATAGTGTCAACGAAGCGGCGGTGCGAATAACTACCTCATTTTGGATGTGCGAGCCATGCAAGCAGCGCCGCTCCAGCAAGCATTAAGCAGCCGCTAGCAAACCAAAGCCATCGCCGATCGTGAGCCTTCGCTGCCGCTCTTCCACAGAGAGATGGGCGCGCGATGCAGGCGGCTTTTCTCGGACCTTGAAATGCCTCAGCTTTGCAAATAATTGGAAGGATGCAATAGCGCTAACGAGGGTTAGGACCACCGGGACGGTGATAGACATGATTTCTCAACCCGCGCGGCGGAGTTCTTCGCGGAAATCGTCGAGCGTAAACAGCGGAATATACTGTGCGATTTTGGCGCGAATTTTGTCTCCGCCGCCTTCTTTGCGGTCCACCAGGGTGATGGCGGCAACCACCACGCAACCGGCGCGTTCGGCTTCGTCAATGGCTTTGAGAATCGATCCGCCTTCGGTGACCACGTCGTCCACGACCACAACTTTGGTGCCGGGCTTGGGGGCGTTCTCGATCAGATTCCTGGTGCCGTGGGCTTTGGCTTCCTTGCGGACGAAGAAACCGTCGATGGCCAATCCGCGCTGCCGCGCCTTCATCATGACTGCGACGATGATCGGGTCGGCGCCGTGAGTCAATCCGCCAATGGCGAGCGGTTTTTCAGGCAGTTCCTGAATCACGTCGAGGACGGCTTCGCCGACTAACTCTGCTCCCTCGGAATTAAGCGTAAGCCTGCGGCAATCGAAGTAGTGGTTGGACTGCTTTCCGCTGCTGAGAGTGATGGGGCCGAGAATGAGGGCGCGTTGCGAGAGCAAATCCCGAAGTTGTTTGCGAGTGGATTCTTTGCTCACGCTGCCTGTCCTTTTACTTCCACGCCCGCCCATTTTTCCAGCAGCAGCAGCGTGGCGGCGTAGTCGAGGTCGGCGTGGCCGTCTTCGATGGCCAAGTCGTAAACCTCTTCCACGGTTTCGAGGGCGGGGAGTTTTACGCGGACTTCCTTGGCGGCGTCGAGGGCGAGGCGAATGTCTTTGCGCATCAGGCGAAGCGGGAAGTTGGCGGAGAAATCGCGTCCGAGGACAAACGGAGCCTTGTATTCGACGACGCCCGACTTCACCATCGAAGCGTTCACTAAGGGGATCAACTGTTCGGCGTCAACGCCGAGCTTGGCGGCGAGGGTGAGGGCCTCGGCGAAGCCTTCATAGATGAGCGCGATTTGCAGATTCATCACCAGCTTTGTGGATTGGCCTTTGCCGACCTCGCCCATGCGGAAGATTTTCTTGCCCATAGCGGCGTAGAGAGGCTTCAGCCGCTCGATGGTCTGCTCTTCGCCTCCGACCATGAACAGCAAGGTGCCGTTTTCGGCGGCGACCTTCGATCCGGTCATGGGCGAATCAACGTAATGCGCGCCCTTGCGCGCGACGCGCTCCGCAAACTTGCAAGTTGCGGATGGCGAAATGGTGCTGGAATCCACGACGATCATGCCCTCGGTCAGCGACGGCTCGACTCCGTCCGGCCCGAAGAGCACGCTTTCGACCGCAGGGGTGTCGGAGACTGCCATCCAGACGACTTCGGCTCTCTGCGCGGCTTCTGCGGGAGTTGCCGCAGCCCGCGCGCCTTCGACCTGCTTGCCGGTAGAACGATTCCAGACGGTGACTTCGTGTCCAGCTTTTACAAGATTGTTGGCCATCGACTGACCCATGATTCCCAAACCTAAAAATGCGACTCGCATCGGAGGACTCCTGAAGTTATGAAGACAACAGAATTAGAACTGAGGTAATCACGGTGGGTCAAGCAAATGATTAAAATAAGCTGTTAGCCATTAGCTCTTAGCTTTTAGCTTGGAGCCTTGGGGGCGGAGATGGCGCCCGGCTAAACAGCATTGAACCGCAAAGTTCGCAAAGGAAAACCCGCAAAGTTAGAGCTAAGAGCTGATGTTAAAACAAGCGCTCAAAAATCCGGCACTGCGCAAGCGCGCCCAGGAGTTTGGGAAGCTGGTGCGGGATTCTGCGGTCACGCCGCGGACTGGAGAATCGCACAAGCCGAAGCTGGTGACCCACGGCGACATGGGCGTGACCTTTATTGGGCACGCCAGTTTTTTTCTGCAAATGGGCGGAGAGAGCGTTCTCGTCGATCCCAATTTTGCGCGCTGGCTGTTTGTGTTGAAGCGGTTGCGGCAGCCGGGATTGAAGATCGACGACCTGCCGCCGATCGATCTGGTGCTGATCACGCACGCGCACTTTGATCATCTGCATCGGCCGTCCCTGCGCGCGATTGTGCAACATACGAAACGCTTTCGCGGATCGGCTCCGACGGTGGTTGTCCCCGAGCATGTTTTTGATTTGGTTTCGGACCTGGGATTTCGCGACGTGGTCGAACTGAACTGGTGGAATAGTTATCGGCATAACGATGTGACCATCACTCACGTGCCGTCGCGGCACTGGGGAGCGCGGGTTCTGCGTGATGCGCATCGCGGCTACGGAGGCTATGTGCTCCGCGGCGGCAAGCATTCGGTATATCACGCGGGAGACACTGCGTATTTTTCCGGCTTTCGCGAAATCGGAACGCGGCTTGCTCCGCAGCTCGCGCTGCTACCGATCGGCGCTTACAATCCGCCGTCGTTTCGCAACGTCCACGCCAGCCCGGCCGACGCTACTCGCGCCTTCCTCGACCTGAACTCGAAGTGGATGGTTCCCATGCACTACGGAACGTTTTGCCTGTCAAATGAACCCATGGACGAACCGCTGCAACTGCTGGAGCAGGAAGCTACGGCGGCGGGAGTCAAAGACCGGGTGCTGGTCCTCAAAGAAGGCGTCACCAAGATTTTTTGACGTATTTTCATGTTGACTGGACTAGAATCTCTGCCTCAGGAGATTTCAATTCCAATGACCGACAAAATCCAGCCTATTCCTCCCGGATTCCACGCCCTTACTCCACACATCACCGTGCGCGATGCGGCGCAGGCGATTGAGTTTTACAAGAAAGCATTTGGCGCTGAGCTGCTGCAACTGGTGAAAACTCCCGACGGGCGTGTGATGCACGCTTCGCTCAAGATCAATGATTCCGTCTTCATGCTCAATGATGAGTTCCCCGAGTGGGGAACGCTGTCGCCGCTTTCGACCGGAGGCAGCGGGGTCATCATTCACTTCTACACGGAAAATGTGGATACAGATTTCGCTCGCGCGGTGTCGGCTGGCGCCGAAATAAAGATGCCGCTGATGGACCAGTTCTGGGGCGCGCGTTACGGTCTGGTGGCTGATCCGTATGGGCACCGGTGGTCTCTGGCGCAACATATTAAGGACCCATCGCCGGAAGAAATGCAGCGCGGGCAGGATGAGGCGACGGCGAAGATGCCTCCGGCGTCGGACCGAAAAACGGCTTAAGCGGAGAGCAGAATTCTCAGATCGCGAAGGTTGTTGCCAGTGGGGCCGGTGACGATGGCGTCGCCCAGGGCTTCGAAGAATGGATAAGCGTTGAAGGTTCTCAAGTGAGTGCCCGGGTCGAGGCCCTTGGCTTTTGCTCGCGCCAACGTTATTCCATCCACAATTGCGCCTGAGGCGGAGCTGTTGCCGTCAATTCCGTCGGAGCCGGCGCTGAGGATACAGATGTTCTCGCCGGCGATTTTCCCCGCGCAATACAGAGCGAACTGCTGATTGCGGCCACCGGCGCCGCCGTTCTCCACGTGAACCGTGACTTCTCCGCCGGAGAGCAGGCAGACTCGCTCGTACTTCTGTCGAATCTCGCGCAGTCGCTGCAACAGATAATCAGCCGCTTTGGCGTAATCCCAATCGTCGCAACCGTTGTCTATGACCACTTCGAATCCCTGGCGTTCGGCTTCGTCTTTTGCGGCTTGAAGCAACGCTGCGTTGGAAAGAACTGTCCACCAGCGGGCGCGGATGAAAGCGGGATCGTCTGATTTCGGTGTTTCGTCCAAGGCGCGGCGCTCGAAAAGTTCTTGCACGGACGGCGGGAATTGCATCTTGTACTTCACGGCGAGCGCGTAGCAGTCTTCAGCGGTGGTCGAGTCAGGCATAGTTGGGCCGGATGCCAGGGCGTCGGGCGTGTTGTCGGGAACGTCCGCAACCAGGATTGAAACCTGGGTCGCAGGATAAGCAGCTTGCGCGAGGCGTCCCCCTTTGATGGCGGAGAGATGCTTGCGGATGGCGTTGATCTCGCCGATGGGCGCGCCGGAATGGACCAGGGCGCGATAGGTTTCAATGAGGTCGCCGAGGGAGATCTCGTCATCGATAGGCTTTTCCGCCGCTGCGGAGCCGCCGCCGCTGACCAAATAAATCACCAGGGACGATTCGTTGAGCGTATTGAGCGATTGCAGCATGGCTTTGGCGGCGCGGATTGATTCGGGGTTGGGCGGGGGATGTCCGCCATGAAAATAACGGAAGCCCCGAATTTGGAACTCAGGTTCGACCGAGCTGGCGACAATGCCTTCGAAGCGCGTGCCCACCAGTTCGTGTAACGCGACAAGCATAGTGTGCGCCGCTTTTCCGATTGCAATGACGAACACGCGGCTGTAGGCGTTGAGATCGTAAAGGTCTTCACAAATTCGCAGCACGCCGCGCTCGCAATGCAGATGCCGCGCGAATGCCTGGCTGATGCTGGATTCGCGGAGAGCGTGATCGAAGATGTGGCGCGCGATTTGCTTCATCGGATCGTGTCTCTGATCCAAGCCTCAACCGCTTCACGCATTTCTCGCAATCTGCCTTCGAAGAAATGATCGGCGCTCTCGATGATGACCAGCTTTTTCGGTTCGGGCAGGAAATTCACCAGCGCCTCCAATCGGGCGCGTGGTGCGAACTGGTCGCGGCTGCCGCTGACGAACAGTTTGGGTTTGTGGCAGGACTGCAAAAATCCCAAATCGTAGCTGCGGTCGTCTACCGGCTGAACCGGAACGCCGAGGCCGATCAACGCCTTCACGCGATCATCCGGAGACGCCGCACGCAGGCCGATGGCCGCTCCAAAAGAAAATCCGGCGAAAATCAGGGGCAAATGAAACTCACGGTCGAGCCAGTCGAGGGCGGTCCGTACGTCGTCGGTTTCGCCGGGACCGTGGTCGTGCTCGCCGTGGCTTAGTCCGGTTCCGCGGAAATTGAAACGCAGCACGGGGAATCCAAAGCTGTTCAGGGCTTTCATCGCGTGGAACACAACTTTGTTGTGCATGGTCCCGCCGAACATGGGATGAGGATGGCAGACCAGGGCGGCGTGAGTTGCGTTTTCGGCGCCGGAATTGAGCAGGGCTTCCAGGCGTCCGGCGGGGCCGTCGAGGAAGAGGGAGCGGATTGCGGAAGCTTCGGCGTTCATTTCAGGTTGACGGTCTTCTTTAGGAACGTCTAGGGTATCGCAGCAATCGTGATTTCTCCCATTCAAAAGCTGAGTTCGCTCTTGGCGACGCGGTGGGTTATCCTCTTTTGCCATGGATGTGGTCTCACTTACGCGGCGGCTGGTGGACATCGAGGCCATCAGCGGGAACGAGGGCCCGGTTGGGCACGCGCTCGCGGATGAACTGCGGGGTCTGGGTTATAGCGTCCAGCGAATGGCGGTGGAGGGCGAACGGGCGAATGTTTACGCGACTTCGCCGCAAGAGCCGAATCCGGCGGTCGTTTTCTCCACGCACATGGACACGGTGCCCCCGTTCATTCCTTCGTCCGAGGATAACGATCGCGTTTATGGGCGCGGGTCGTGCGATGCCAAAGGCATCATCGCGGTGCAAGTCGCTGCTGCCGAGGCCCTGAAAAAACAAGGCATTTACGTCGGCTTGCTATTTCTGGTCGGTGAAGAGCGCGACAGCCGGGGAGCGAAAGTCGCGAATGAGCGGGCGAACAAGTGTAAGTTTCTGATCAACGGCGAGCCGACGGAGAACCGTGTTGCGATCGCCTCCAAGGGCGCGCTTCGGGTGCAAGTCACCGCGACGGGGAGGATGGCGCATTCGGCTTATCCGGAACTCGGTGAATCGGCGATTGACAAGCTGATTGAGGCGCTACATCGGTTGCGCGCGATGCCCCTGCCCTCGGATCCGGAAATTGGGCCTTGCACATTGAATGTCGGCACCATCGAAGGCGGACGCGCGCCCAATGTGATTCCCGACCATGCCTGCGCGCAATTGCTCTATCGGCTGATCGGCTCCTCTGAACAACTGCGGCGCGAGATTGTCGCCGCGGTGGGGGATTTGGCCAAGGCGGAATTCACACTGGAGATTCCGTTCGTCCGCCTGCGCACGTTTGAAGGCCTGCGTACCATGGTCGCAGCGTTCACCACCGACATCCCCGCGCTCAGCAAATGGGGCCAGCCGCTCCTGGTTGGCCCGGGATCAATCCACGTCGCGCACACCGAAGGCGAGTACGTGGAGAAGAAGCAGTTGCACGAGGCGGTGGAGTTGTATTGCAAGGTTGCCAGGCATTCGCTCGGAATTCGATAGGTAGGTTTTTCGAAGCTACTTCGTGTCCTGCACGAAAGCCAAACTCACTGGCTGGGTGGGAATGGCCTTGAATGACTTGCCAGCCAGGAGTTGCTGCTGGTCGTCCACGCTTTTCTCCCAGGTCGCAAAGCTCACGCTCAGCGAGGCCATGGCGGAGTGAATGGTTCGAGTAATGGAAATTGCGTCCTGGACGCTGCTGATCGCGCTGATGGGAGTGAAGCCTGACATCGCAATATCGATGCTGGCGTTAGCAATGTTGTATCCCATCTTGAACTTCTCGCCGCCGGTCATGCCTTCGGATCCCAGCTTGGAATCTTCCAGTCCGGGATAACGCACGAACAGCCGGGTATAGTTGTTGGCGAAGCGCCGTGCGGGAGGACCCTCGATCGGGGTAAATGCAGGCAGATAAATCGGGGCCAGGCTGAGTTCTTGTTGGGTAAGTTTCAGCTTGAGGATCCCTTTGTCGGTCTCTACTTTCTTGATGTCGCTCAAGGCAATGTCGAGGGAATCGAAACCTTCCTGGGGCGGGGTGAAAGGATCCATCACCATGTCGCCCAGGCCATCGTCTCCGGCGGGCTTGCTAGGCGGCACCGCGTTGCCTTTTTTGTCATACGACGAGAGGGAGATCAAACGCACGCGGTCGTGACTCAACTCACACTTCACGGCCTGGTCTTGTTTGTGGCCGCGCATCTCGGCATAAAACGGAACCGGCAAGCCCTGGCTGGCGACTACATCGAAGCACTTGGTTGCGGAACGGCCGTCGTTCGCCTGTAAAAACACCAGGCCCATCAACTCATTGGCCTCGGCGCCGAGAGGGAAGAGGGCGAGGGCGATCTGAAGATGCTCACTTGCCCGCGACAGCTGCTGTTGCGCGTAAGGATAAGGAATGGCAAAGCCGCCGACGCGGTTCTTGGCCTTGTTCTGCTCCTTCTTTTTCACCCGCGCCCGTCGCACACGCAATGCGCTGCGATTCTCGGCCCCCGTGAAATCCAGCTTCATGGAGCGCTCGAACAAGTCGGCCACTATGTCCTCGGCTTCGTCTATCTCGTCGTCGTACTTGGTACGTTTTGCATCCAGGGTGCTGAGGTGCAGCGCTGCCTCGTCTTTGGCGCTTTGCTCGGACGTCAGCTGCTGGTAGTGAGTGAAATTCTCTCGCGCGTGGTCGATGTCGCCCATGGCTTCATAAAAGAGGGCCAGGTTCCATTTGGTGAGGGCGAAGTCTGGAGCAAGGTCGCTGGCCTTCTTGAAGTCTGTGAGCGCGTGATCATACTTGCGTTCAGCAAGCGACGTGTAGGCCGACGCATACAAGCGGCGAACATCCACTCCGTTCTGGCCGGGCAATGTCAGCAGCGACTTCAAGTCAGCGATGTGGACGCGCACCTCATCGGCATCGAGGGCTTTGGGCGACATTTCCAAATACCGTTCCAGCAAGTGGACGGCTTCCGTTGGGCGCCCGTTGCCTTCGGCGCAATTCGCCAGATTGAAAGTCGCGGCCGGACTGCTGGCTAATGTGCCCTTGAGTTCGGCCAGCGCATTGCACAAACTCGACCTGCGTCCTGAGCTTGGATCGTTATGCGTGGCGGCGGACGGGTTCTTGTTGAGAGTCACAGCTGCCTGGCTTTCCGGCGGTGGTGCAGGACTATCGGAGTCTTCGGCGAACGACGTCTCTTCGCCGGCTTCGTCTTCCAGCGATGCCTCCAATCCCACGCTTTCCGCGAGGTTGTTCACCCGAGTCACTCGATCTTTGTCGTTGTCTTTGAGCGAAGGCGAATTCTCTTCGGTGGTGAAATACGTGAGCATCTGCTGAATTTTCTGTTTTTGCTTGGGGTCCGCCGTGCCTGCTTTGGCTTGCCTCAGGGATTCGAGGGCCTTGTCGCGCTCCCCGATCTGGTGATAGCAGAGCGCGAGGTCGTAGGCGAGGACTGATTGGAAAGCCTGCAGCTTCATGGCCTCGTCCAGCGCAGTGGCGGCCTCTTTGAAGTTGTGCGAGTCGTAGAGCTTGCGCGATTGACTCAACGTGTCCTTCACCCGGTCGCGGATTTCTTCATCCAGGTGTTTGAGGGCGTCGGTCACGTTGTCCATTTCGATCAGCGCCTGGGACTCGGCGTACTTGGCGCGCGCCTCCGCCAGTTGCCCAGCTTTCTCAAGCTTTTGGGCTTCTGCCGTCATGGCCTTAACTTGAGCTTCCAGTTCTTTTTTCTGGGTCTTTTCGAGATTCTCCGCCGCCAGTGCGGAACACAGCAGGCCGGCACAGAGAAAAACCAGAATCGCTTTTGTCCCCATCAGCCCCTTTCAGGACGCTTCTTGTGTGTCTCGCAGGAGATTTTGGAGCGCTGAGAACGCTCGCTGTCCCCGCAGCCCTGGCAGCACGATGAACACTATACGCGCCAGAAACATTAGGCAACCAGCGCGATCGCTCTAGGTTTCCGCGCTGGAAGAGTTGCATGGGTAATCTCGGCAAATCATGCGGTTCAATGAGATAGCCGCGCACATCCGTAGGTCCGGCGTTCTAGTATTTTTAAGCTATGGCCTAATCCAACACTTCAAGTTAGTTTGTCCAAGTTAATTCGAAGACCTATGGGAATGTTGGGGACAGCGACGGGCAGCATACTGCGGTTGCCCAAGGTCTTCCGGGCAACGCAGGTCCGGAGCGGAGCAGTCCGAATCTCGGCTCGGCAGCTTGAAACTCTTTTGGATCAGGTCGAGAGCATAAACCAGAGAGCCAGGGATTTGGTTGCCGGGCGCAGCCAGGCCGATCTCACAACCAGCCTCGAATCTGCTTCGTGGTCGTTGGCGCAGTGCCTGGACCATCTGGCGCAGACTACCAATGCATTTCTTCCCGTGATATCAAATGCGATTGCCCGTGCTCCTAGGTTGAGCACAAACCGGGCACTGAGGACGGGATCTCTCACCCAGCTAATCATCCGGAATCTGGAGCCGCCCTATAAGTTGCGTTTCAAAGTGCTGACCGCACTGGTTCCGCGGGAGCACGACTTCGTTTCCGCGCGGGATGCGTTTGAAGAGTCGCAGGCTCAACTTAAAGGAATCATCCAATCGGCTATCGGTCTTGCGGTTGATCAGGTGAGGATCGAGTCGCCTGTGTATGCTCGGTTTAGCTACAACGTCTACGGCGCCCTTCGCTTGATGGTCGCACACCAGCGTCGGCACCTGTGGCAGATGGAACAAATCCTCAAGGCGCTCGACGGCGTACTCTCCCGCAAAGCCTTCTAAATCCGGACAATAATCCGTACAATTTAATGCATCATGTCCGACCCCACTCCGGCCACGCTCTGCGATGTGACGGTCATTGGCGGCGGCCTGGCCGGAAAGGCAGCCTCTCTGCATTTGGCCCGAGCCGGCCTCAAGGTTGTGTGCATTGAACCGCGGCAACCCGTCCGGCCTCCTCTGGGAGAGTCGCTGGATTGGTCAGCGCCCGCTCTTCTGGATGCGCTCGGACTTTCTTCCGACAGTCTGATTGCTTCCCGAATCGCAACCTGGAAGCGGCACGTCACGCTGAAAATGCGCGATGGCTGCGATGCGCACTATGTTCCCTCGACCTGGCTCGGTGGCCCTCCTTTTTACGTCAATCTGGCAACCCTGCATGTGGAGCGGACCCAGTTGGACGATGAAATCCTGAAGATGGTTTTGGCCGAGGGGATCACGCTTGTGCGTGACCGGGTGGTTGATGTCGAGACCGATGATCGGAAGATCTGTGCGGTGCAAACCGAAAACGGCGCGCGTTTTTCTTCGCCCTGGTTTATCGACGCTTCCGGCATTGGAGCGTCGGTGGTGGCGCGAAAGTTCAACTTGCCGTCGATACAGTATGGCCCCACGAAGGTAGCGCTGTGGACCTACTTCAAAGTGCCGCTCGAAGTCGAGGGGACGACGCTTTACATGGATCCGATGCCGACGGAATATCTGGAATGGATTTGGGAAATTCCGGTGAGCCCTGACACGCTCAGCGTGGGATACGTGGCTCCGGGCGCGGCGGTTAAAGCCATGCTTTCACGAGTAAAGCCGGACCGGGGCGGGTCGGTTGACGATGTCTTTCGCCAGAAACTCGCGAAATTCTCCCGCTTCGAACCGCTGCTCCAGCAAGGATCTTTCGGTGCGGTCAACGTGACTTCATTCCGCTGCCGGGTTTACCTGGAATCCGCAGGGCCAAACTGGCTGACGGCGGGTGAAGCGGCGTCTCTCGTCGATCCCATGACTTCCAATGGTGTTACCGCGGCGCTTCGCCATGCATCCGAGGCTGCGGCGCTGATCCTGAAATTCCGGAAACGCGGGGAACTGCCGCTGCGCGCCAGGAAGGCCTACAGCAGCCGGATTTTGCAGACGGCGAAATTCTTCAACGAAGGGATCGAAACAATTCTCTACGAGCCGCTGGTGCGAAACCGCATTGGACTCGCGACCGCGGGGACGGTTTATACCAGTCCGGCATGGAGCATGAACGTGGTCTATGCGCGTCTCGGCGCAAGCGGATTGTTCTCGACATTTTGTCTGGGTGCAATGCTGGGATTTTTTCGGGTTAGCGCGGCAATTCTTCGGTGGTACTGCAAGATGGGCGCTCCTCTCCCTCGCCTCCCCCCCTTTTGTTCGCCATAGGCAAGCGGACTCTCGCCTACCTCAGCAGCGCCGACGCGCACCACAGCACCGGGGCCTGGCCGTGGAAGTCGCCGGTTCGGCGGGCGCGGGCTAGATAATAATTTAGATCATTTTTCTTGCCGGTGCCTTCGCAGACGCTGGTCACGTCGGCGTTCTGGTCGATGTAGCCGACCAGGGCGAGCCATGCTTTGCGGGCGGCGGGGCCGTAGGTGGCGGGGTCGAGCCATCCGTTTTTGACGCCGGTGATCATGGCGAAAGTGAACATGCCGGTGGAGGAAGTTTCCGGCCAGGCTTCGGGATGATCGATGAGCTGGTGCCACATTCCGTCTTTACCCTGATAATCCAAAAGCGACTTCATCATCTTGCGATACGCCTCGAGAATGCGCGCGCGCCGAGGATGGTCGGCGGGTAGCGAGCGCAGCAACTCAGTCATGCCGGCGGCGACCCAGCCGTTGCCGCGTCCCCAGAAAAAGGGCGCGTCGGGCGCGTGGTAAAAGAGGCCGTTGGGCTGCTGCAACTTGTCGAGGTAGGCCACCATTTCGAAAGACGCGCGGTCGAGATACTTCATGTCCCCGGTGGCGCGATAGGCCTGCACCTCGACGGTGGTGATCATATACATGTCGTCGATCCAGTAGCGGGTTTCGGGGGTGAGGCCGTCGGGACTGGGATTTTCCCACTGGCGATCAGGGAACGACTTGCCGAGCTCGAGGTATTTCGGGTCCTTCGTCCGCTGATAAATTTCCAACGGCACGGTGCCGAAGACGGTGAAGTCCACGTGGCGGTCTTGGCCGATGAGGTCGGAGCCGGGCGCAGCCAGCAGGGGATCGAAGCGCTTGATAAGTTCCGCGGTGAGGTCCTTGTCGCCGGAAAGCTGGGCGAAAGTTAGAGCTCCGTACCAGGTGCAGACCTCTTGATAGACGATATGTTTGGGATCAGCATGAGGACTGGTCACGAAGTGCTCGGCGACGCGCTTGCCGACTTCTTGCGGCGAAGCGCCGGCCGGCCAGTCGGCAAAGTAGTTGGTCTGGGCGGCGGCGGAGAAGGATAGGAGCGTGATGGCAGCGACGACCACCGCGCGTGAGGCTGTCCGGGTTATGGGGTCGAACATGGCGGGTATCATAAATGCCCAGCGCCTCTAACTGCTAAACAAGGCTTCCAGATCGCGACTGCCGTGGACTACGCGGAGAATCAGCACGTGCTCATTCTCGACGCAATTAAACGATCACGTATTCACCTACCGGAAACCTCCGCGAGCCAACGCCAAAGTCGTCGTCGCGAGAGCGGCCCAAGTGCGGATGGCTGGCGAGAAGGAGGAAACGATTCCATCCCTGATCGATTCAGCGGTTGGCAATCCCGACGCTCGAACTCTCTTTGGCGACGTAGTACCAAACTTCGTCTAGATCAGAAGTCGCTCGTCGCGATACGTGGTGCGCCATCGGCGCTACGCTTTTTGCTCAGCGGTGAGGCGCGAGATACCGCGTTGCTTTACTTCTTCGGCAAGTTCCTGCATGGATTGCTGGGTCATGATGCGTCCTTCGCCGCGGGCGATTGAATCCTTAGCGTCTTCGAGGCTTGCAAGGAACTCTGCCCGCTTGCGTTCCCGTTCCTCCCACAGAGAGAGCGCTTCTCGCACCGCTTCTTCCTCCTGCTGAAGGCGCCCGGCTTGAATGGCTTGGCGGACAAACGCCTTCTGGTCGGGAGTGAGAATAACTTCCATACAGCCCTGGCCTAGACATCGCCCAGCAATTGTGTCAATCCGTATAAACTTGACTCATGTCCAGCGACACCCTCAACTCCCTTGCCCGCGCGTCATCCTCGTACCTGCGGTCTGCGATGCATCAGCCGATTCGGTGGCATGAGTGGGGGGAGGAGGCGTTTGCGGCGGCGCTGCGGTTGAACAAACCGATTCTGCTCGATATTGGTGCGGTGTGGTGCCACTGGTGTCATGTGATGGACCGGGAATCGTATGACGATCCGGAGATTGCGCAGATTGTGAATGAGCGGTTTGTTGCGATCAAAGTTGACCGCGACGAGCGTCCGGACATTGACGCCCGCTATCAGGTTGCAGTGCAGGCGCTCAGCGGACAGGGTGGATGGCCGTTGACGGCGTTTCTGACTCCGGATGGGAAGCCGTATTTTGGCGGAACGTACTTTCCTCCGGACGAGCACTATGGGCGGCCGAGTTTTCGGCGGGTGCTGCTGGCGATCTCGGATGCGTTTCACGAAAAAAATGGCGATGTGACCGAGCAGGCGAAGATGGTCGAAGGTGCGATTGCGCATTCGGAGTCGTTTGCTGCGAAGAGTGGCGATGTTTCCCTTCGCGTCGTGGATGAGATTGTGCCGGCTTGCTTGAAGATGTTTGATCCGGAGAATGGCGGGTTTGGGAGTGCGCCGAAGTTTCCGCATCCCTCGGCGCTGGATTTGTTGATGGATCGGTACAGAAGCGGCGGAGCTGCGTTCCGGACGGGCGGCGACGTCCGTCTCCCCACAGACGCTCTCAGGGACGTCTTCACCACGACTCTCGAAAAGATGGCGCGGGGCGGGGTATACGACCAGCTAGCGGGAGGGTTTCATCGTTACTCGGTGGACGAGCGCTGGGTGGTGCCGCATTTCGAGAAGATGTCTTACGACAACTCGGAGCTGCTGAAGAGTTACGTACATGGATATCAGGCGACTGGGTCGGAGTTTTTTGCCGGGGTGGCGCGCGACATCATTCGCTGGATGGACGAATGGCTGAGTGACCGCAAGTATGGCGGGTTTTACGCGTCGCAGGATGCCGACATTTCGCTCGAGGACGACGGCGATTACTTTACCTGGACGCTGGACGAAGCCAAGGCTGTGCTCACCGAGGAAGAGGCGCAGGTTGCGTGCCTGCACTACGATATCAATGAAGTCGGCGAGATGCACCATAATCCGGCGAAGAATGTGCTGTATCAGCGGGCGCCGGTCGAGGAAATTGCGGCGCGGATGAAAATCTCGACCGAGCGGGTGCGAGAGATTTTGCAATCCACGAAACAGAAAATGTATGCGGCGCGTTTGCAGCGTACGACTCCGTATGTGGACAAGACGGTTTATGTGAGCTGGAACGCGCTTTGCATTTCGGCTTACTTGAAAGCGGCGAGCGTGCTGCATTTCGATGAAGCGCGGCGGTTCGCACTGCGATCACTGGATCGCATTCTGGCGGAGGCGTGGAATCCAGAGGCAGGGCTCAAGCATGTGGTCGCGTATTCCGATGCGGACGCGGCGCGGCGCGACACCGTCGGATTTCTTGACGACTACGCGTGCACTTCCGGCGCTTGTCTCGACGCCTATGAATCCACCGCGGACTTAAGCTATTTCCGGATCGCGCGGCAAATTACCGATCAGATGATTGCGCGATTTTACGATTCTGTTTCGGGCGGATTTTTCGACGCCGAGCGGACGTCAGAATCGCTGGGCGTGCTGAACACGGCTCGCAAACCGTTTCAGGATTCGCCTACTCCGGCGGGGAATCCGATGGCCGCGATTGCGCTACTGCGAATGCATGGCTATACCGACGAAGCCGGGTATCGTGATAAAGCGGAGGCTACTCTGCAACTGTTGGCAGGCGCTGCAGGGCAGTACGGTTTGTTTGCCGCGACGTATGGGATTGCGGCGGTGTACTTCGCCGAACCGCATACGCAGATCGTCATTGTTGGGGAAGACGAGACCGCCGCGCAACTTTACGATGAAGCTGTGGCGGCGTCATTGTTCGGCATGTCGGTACTGAAACTGAATTTCAGCCAGGCATTGGAAGCGAATCTTCCCCCGTCGCTGGCAGCGACGATTCCGCATGTGCCAGAGATGAAGCAGAAAAAAACCGTTGCGGTAGTTTGTTCGGGCAGAGTCTGCAAGCCGCCTGCGCAAAGCGTGGAACTGTTAAGACAACTTCTCAACATCAAAGACCCAGCAGTTTAAGAAATCCAGAAAATTATCCAGGAAATAAAAGAGGGCCCGGATTGCTCTCGCAATCGCAGGCCCATAATTCGCACCCCAAGAGGCGGAGGCGACGTTACTCGCAAATCTGCCGGTGACATGCCGGCATGGGAGCATCGTGTGACTTGGTGCTAATGGGCGTAGCCATTGCTAAACAAGTGCATGCCACGGCTACCACCAGGACTAAAGTCCTGACTGCACGTCTCATGGCTTTCTCCTAACACAGGTCCCTGGGAGCGGGACCATTGGTTGGGAGCAATTATATCTGCCGTGTCAAGGAGGCCGCGCGGTTAGAAAGATCGGTGCACCATTTTGAGACAGAACGTCCTGCGGAATAAATCCTAGGTTGGGCTGTCCTGGGCCTTGGAAAAGGCGCGGTCCACCATGTGTTCGAACATGGGGATGAGCGATTCGGAGCCGTCTTCTTCATGGGTATGGATCTCGGTGAGAGCCTCGTCCCAGCGCAGGGGCACGAGGACTGGGACAGCGTCTCCACGACGGTTCAGGACGGAATATAGCATCCAGAGAACCATGCCAACGTTGTATGCGGCCATGTCAAGCAGATTCATCGTTGTTCCACGGATATGAAGGCCAGAGTGGAGAGCGGTGGTTAAGAGTTCGACTCCGGCGAACAGGCCAAAACCCAGGGCAATGCCGAAACTCTGTCGTCTCCACGAAACCCCAAGGTTCTTACAGAAAGCCAGCAGGAACAGTACCAATCCGCATTGCACAACCCGGACGCACCGTTGTATGACCTCGATGGTCCCGGAGAGCGGGTCGTCCAAGCCCGGACTGACTGAGATAACTACCACGGAGACCAGAACCATGATCAGTGCTGCCCATTTAAACAGCGCGGTGCCTAAGTCCCTGAGCGCGTGATAAGGCCGAAAAATGTCGAGGAAAATTTCGTGGATGATCTTGAAGGCGAGCACCACATTTATGGCCGCGCCCACCCAGAATGTGTAGAAGTAGGCCGAAGAGCTACACCACCGATGAACGGGGTACTGGACAGCGAAAAGAGCGATTTGAACCAGGGCATAAGTCAAGAAGACCGGAAATTCGCGGTGCAGCTTGCGGCGGAATGCGATGACCGCAATCATAGCCTGGAACACGGGCTGGATGACCCATAGCGCGAGCTGGATTTGGTGGCTGGACATATTCCGATCTTTCGATGCGGAGGTCTTTCTGAAAGGAACTTTACCAGCTGTCGTCCGAAGGGCCAATGAACCGTAGTAACTAAAGTCATGGTTACTACTGGAATTGGTTCAGTGTGGTTTGAAGAGGCCGGATTGTCGGGAGCTGCCTGAATTCCGGCGTTCTGCCGCACTAATCCGCGAACAGGAAGTAGCAGCTTGCCCACAGGGCGGCGGGAATCGTGCCACGCTTGCAGGAAGTGAAGACCAGGCTGTAATCGGTTGATCCGGCAAGGGCATTCAGGACTGAGGGGCCGGCCTGGGGCGCAGCCGTGGCCAGATATTGCAGGAATCCATAGTAGTCGCCGTTGGCCTCGTAGTCCTGGGAAACGAAGGAAAGAAAGACGTTCTGCTGAGAAAGGCGCCAGGTCAGCGATGCGGCCAGCGAGACCATCCGCTCATAAGCCTGGGTTGAGACATCTCCCGGGGCGGGGTTGTCGAAGACCACACGCAGCCTGCGTTCGTCCTCGCGGGCATATTCCCGGACTTTGAGCGCGCCGGACTTGGCGGTGGCCTTCCAGTCCACGTGCCGGACAGAATCCTCCGGAAGATACTCGCGGATGCGATAGAGGTCGGAACCGAGTCCGCGCAGATAGGCCTCGCACTTGCCGCTCAGAACCGGCAGCAGCTCGACCACCTCTTCCGAGTTCGCCAGTTCGGGATAGACCAGAACCTCGCGGCTTAGGGCGACGCGGCGGGTTTTCACCAGAAACGCAAATGGAAAGCGAGTGGAGAGGCTGAAACGCTCCTGATAGCGGCCACGGCGGCGGAACTTCAGCTTGACCTCCGCCTGTAGCTGGACCTTCGGGGGAATCAGCGGAAAGTACGCGGACTCATGAAAAACGCCCGAGGAAGAATCAACCAGCACGCGTCGGAGTTTACGGTCCGGCAACTGCAGCCATTGCCGTTCGGGGGGACGCCACGGCGGCACTGGAAAAGTGGTCGCGACCCAGCTCCAGCGCTTCCGTTCTTTATTCTTCTCCGCAGGAGTGGCGGAGATGGAAAGCGACGGGATCCAGCGGCGGGGGTTGCGCACGCAAACCGTTCCGGGAACTTCGGTCCCGGCAAAAATGTGGTCTGGAATCTTCAGTTCGAGTTCGAGTCCGCGCAGGCAAAGCGCCGAGGCAATGCCGGAAACCACGATGGCCGCGAGCATTGCGGCGACGACGATGTAGAGCAAATTGTTGCCGGTGTTGAGTGCTGCGATCCCGATCAGCAGGACGACAACCGCATAGAGCGCGCCGGCTTTGGTGACTTCGAAATCCAGGGCCTCGCGCATTCTTCCGGCGCCGACCCGGCGGGCGAGATAGGGAACCGTGCCAAGTCCGACTGCGACGGCGATGAGCAGGGCCAGAGACGCGAGAATCACTGTCGCGGGCACATTCCCGGCATCGCGTGATGCCGTGGAAAAAATTGCGGCCGCAAAAGCCAAGGCTAGCCCAATTGCGGCCAGCAGAAAACGCAACCATGCACCGGAATTCTCAGCCCGGAAAGCGCGCATGATCCGGCTCAAACTGCCGGCGGGGGCGGATTGGAGAGTCATTTCAGCCAAGCTGGTCTGAGCCTAGCACTGAAGGAGGAAAGTTGTCAGGTTACTTCCCGTTCAGCCCCGCCGATGCGGGGGCCGGCTTCAGGAAATCGGTTACGACCCTGGTGAATTCCTCGGGGCATTCTTCGTAGGGAAGATGGCCTGCTCCTTGGATGATTGCGAGCTGGGAGGACTGGAAATGTCTGCCGAGCGGCTCGGCTGACGCCGGGTCCACGGTCCGGTCTTTGTCGCCCCACACCAGCAGGGTGGGGATGCCTGAAAGCTGCGGGAGAGAGGCCTGGAGTTCCTGCATATCTGGTTTCCAGGTTTGGACGATTTTTACCGCGTGTTCAAGGACGCCAACCCGCCTGAGAGGTGCAGAATACCCACGATATATTTCCGGGCTAATACGGCGAGGATCCCCCCATGCCCGGCGCAGGAAGTACTTGTGAAGTGGCTGCATCGGTCGAGCGAGGTTGGGGAAAACCGCGGCCACCATCCGGTTTCGCAATAGCGCTAATCTGATTCGTCCGTATTGGGACCAAGGGTTTGCGGGGGAGACCAGGACCAGCCGCCGGACGCGCGAAGGAGCCAATGCGGCCAGCATCGAGGCGATCGCGCCTCCATAAGAATGCCCGACGAGATCACAAGAACCGATACCAGCCGAATCCAGAAAACCCAGTAACCGCTTGGCGGCGGAAGACAGGCGGCAGTCCAGTCCAGGGTCGCAATCGGAAAAACCAGCACCCGGAAGCTCCGGCGCAAAAACCTCGAACTGCCCGGCAAAGATGGGAACAACCTTTCGCCAATTGAACGAATAGCCCAGCAACCCATGCACCAGAACCAGTGCAGGGCCGGATCCGGCATGAGCGAAGCGGACTCGGAGTCCGTCGATCTCGGTCCATTCTTCGGCGAACCTTCCCGGGAGGTTGGGGAATGGCTCGGTGGTCTGGCCAACAGAATCTCGCATTATCTTGGGACCTTGGACAACTTCGCGGACCGGCTGCGGAGTCTATTAAAGCAGATATCGCTTCTGTCGCTTTTAAAGGGGAGCTTCGGCTCCCCACTTTTTCGCCATTCGCGCGTCTAAACCGCGTGCTGCGTAAGCTGAGTGATGCCATGGACTTACCAAATAACAGAGATTCATTCCAAAAAACGTAACCTTATGGCCACACTGCTTCTATAATCTTGGAAGCGCTTATCAACATGACACTTAGCTCATCTAGGAAAACGACCGACTTGGCAGGAAACGTGCATTCATTACCGCGGGCGAGTGTACCTGACTCGCGGCCGTCGTTCGCGACTCCGATGAACCGGGATTTTCAAATTCGCTTTACTGCGGTATTCCTGGCGCTGCTGACCGGGGCGGCTATCACGCTGGCCGGGATCAACTTCCGCAAGGAAAGCCAATACGTCGTCCCTTACGACGGCGTGAACTGGGTGGAGCGTGGCCAGGGCGTCGTGGCCGATCAAGTCGCCGCGGACAGTCCGGGAACTCGGGCTGGCATTAGAGCTGGCGATCGCCTGGTGGCAGTGGACGGGCACCAGGTCAGCAGAACTGGTCAAGTGACGCAACAGCTTTACAATGACCGAGCCTGGTCGAAGGTTACCTATTCTCTGGTACGCGGATCGGTGCCGCTGGATACAGCGTTGATTCTGCGTCCGGCGGAGCGGAATTCCAACGACTGGCTGCGCCTGGTGGCGTTGGTTTATCTCGGAATTGGATTGTATGTGCTCTTCCGCCGCTGGACCGCCCCGGGCTCGACGCACTTTTACATTTTCTGCCTGGTTTCGTTCGTTTTCCACGCCTTCCATTTCAGTGGCAAGCTGAATCCGTTTGACTGGACGATTTATTGGGCCAACGACATTGCCTGGCTCCTGCAGCCAGCTATTTTCCTGCACTTTGTGCTGACTTTTCCCGAAGAGCATGACCTGCTGCGAAGACATCGCTGGGCGATTCCAGCGCTTTATTTGCCCGGCGCAGTACTGCTGGCATTTCATCTGCTGGCGTTGAATTTTTCGCGTGCCAGCGAACGTCTCGACTCGCAGATCAACCGGTTGTACATGGGATATCTGGTGGCATATTTCGTCACCGCGGCGCTGGTGTTGCTGCGCAGCTACCGTGAAGCCGATCGAACCATTCTACGGCAGCAGTTGAAGTGGGTAACGCGCGGCACCATCCTGGCAATCACGCCGTTCACGCTGATTTATGCCGTCCCGTCCCTGTTGGGATATGTGCCGACGGACGCGATGAAACTCTCGGTGCTCTCGCTGGGCATCCTACCGCTGACTTTCGGCTACGCTATTTTCCGCTACCGGCTGATGGATGTGGACCTGATCTTCAAGCGTGGCATGGCGTACACGCTGGCGGCGGTGGCCATTGCCGGCGCGTATTTCGGCATCGTCGCGTTAATCGCTTATGTGGTGCAGGCCAGACTGCCCAACTTGGGCCGTGCCGGTTTGGTGCTGCTGATTGTTGTTACCGCGCTTCTGTTCGAGCCGGTGCGGGGATGGATTGAGGAGCGGATTGATCGGCTGTTCTTCCGCACTCGCTATGACTACCGGCACACTCTGATCGAATTCGGACGCGAGCTCAATGCCGAGACCGACCTCGACAAAATGTTGACTGCGGTTGTGGACCAGCTTTCGCGGACGCTGTTGGTTGACCGCATGGCAATTTTTCTGGCTGGCGGCGAGCAGCAGGATCGATTCCTGCTGGCTAAGTCGTTCGGCATTCAGCAGACGGGTGGACTGGACCTTGGTTTTCTAAGTGCGGCGCGGCCGGAAGCGGGCGAAGGCCACATCTTCTTCGAGAACACGCACCGGGTTCCGCGCGAGTCAGCGAGCGCGCA
>Ga0066789_10000122_pt1 | contig 24115 bp, 22 predicted proteins | sample OrgsoiDNA2013049_FD_70960 | JGI IMG/M metagenome (GOLD analysis project Ga0066789, IMG submission 70960) | Permafrost soil microbial communities from the Arctic, to analyse light accelerated degradation of dissolved organic matter (DOM) -... | ecosystem: Environmental > Terrestrial > Soil >...
AGGATGTCATCGACCTGGACGGCGCCGGCTACGTGCAGGTCCAGGGCCGCACCACCGCGACCAACGTCGCCGGGGTGTTCGCCGCCGGGGACCTGGTCGACCACACCTACCGCCAGGCGGTCACCGCCGCGGGGTCGGGTTGTGCGGCCGCCCTGGACGCTGAGCGCTACCTCGCCGACCTCGAGCACGGCACCGAGCGTGCCCGCGCAGGGGTCGCCGAAAGGTCCGACCGCGCGGTTGGCGTCGGCTAAGAAGAGGTCTGGACCCAGCATGCCCAACGCTGTTCACCCACGAAGCATCAAACAGGAAGGAGCCCCCGCCATGGGAGCTACCAAGGAGACCACCGACGCCACGTTCGACGACGACGTCCTCATGAGTGAGCTGCCGGTCATCGTCGACTTCTGGGCGCCCTGGTGCGGGCCGTGCCGGCTGGTTGCCCCCATCCTCGAAGAGTTGGCCACCGAGCACGCCGGAAAGGTGTCTGTGGTCAAGCTCAACACCGATGAGAATCCCGAGATCACTTCGCGTTACGGCATCACCGGGATCCCGACGATGAACGTCTACGTCAAGGGTCAGGTTGTCAAGACCCTGGTCGGTGCGCTGCCCAAGCCCAAGCTGGTCCGAGAGCTCGCCGACTACCTCGGCTGATCGCATCTGCCGCTGAGAAGACGGCGGGCAACCCTCGAAAGGGAGGCCCGCCGCCTTCTCTTTGCCGATAGGCTCCAAGCTTGCTGCCGTCCGTGACGGCTCCATACCGGAAGGGCAGGTATGTCGGACCAACCCGATGCGCTTTACCGCCTCGGCGACAGGGGAGTCGCCGTACGCTCCATTCGCACCCTGTTGCAGGCCACGGGCGACCTGGTGGCATCGACCATCGAAGCCTGTGACGTCTACGACGAGGATCTTGCCCGCGCAGTCCGCGCCTTCCAGCAGCGGCGAGGCCTGATCGCCGACGGTGTCCTGGGACCTCACACCCAGATCGCCATGGACGGGGCCCGTTGGAAGCTCGGCGATCGCCTGCTCTCGCACATCCCCGGCCATATGCTGCAGGGCGATGACGTGGCCGCCCTTCAGGAACGCCTCATGGCCCTTGGGTTCACCCCCAACCGGGTCGACGGCGTATTCGGTACCCACACCGAGCATGCGGTGCGACGATTCCAGGTGGGCGTCGGACTGGCCGTCGACGGCAGCGTTGGTCCCGAGACCCTGCGGGCCTTCACCGACCTATCTCGATCGGTGTCCGGGGGATCACCACACAGCCTGCGCGAACGAGAACTCGTGCGACGCTCCGGCCATCGGCTGATTGGACGGATAGTCGTTCTGGATCCTGGCCACGGCGGGGACGACACCGGAACCACCGCCCACGGCCTGATCGAGTCCGAGATCATGCTCGACCTAGCCCGCCGGATCGAGGGCCGCCTCAGCGCCATCGGCGTGACCGTGCTGTTCACCCGATCGGCAACGACCGGGCCCGAAGACCTCTCCCGGGCACTGATGGCCAACCAGGCCGGCGCAGACATCATGTTGTCGCTGCACTGCGACTCCACCGATCAGCCCCAGGCCGGCGGAGTTGCCACATTCTTCTACGGACTGGATCGTTTCGGAGCCTGGTCAGCGGTGGGCCAGCAGCTCGCCGACCTGATCCAGCGCGAGATCGTGGCCCGCACCGGCCTGACAGACTGTCGGACGCACGCGCGCGGGTGGGTCCTGCTGCAGCGTACCCAGATGCCCACGGTGCGCATCGAAGCGGGCTACCTCAGCCATCAGCAGGACGCGGCACGGTTGGCCGACCCGGCGTTCCTGGACACCCTGGCCGAGGCAATCGTCATCGCCCTTCAACGGATGTACCTCGGAGAGGACGACACCAACGCCACCGGCGTCCTGCGTCTGGGTGACCTTCGGGCTTACAACGTCAAGCAGCGAGCCTCCTCCGAGTAGCAGGGTCCTGCCACGACACTGGTCATGGCCGACCACAGCTCAAACTGGGCGGCCCGGGCTCAGGCTCGGCGATCTGACCGAGGCCAGCAGCCGTTCCACGGCGGCCTCCATATCCTCGCGCCAGGTCAGGGCGGTGCGTAGGTCCAGACGCAGGCGAGGGTAGGTTCGATGCTCGCGCACCGTCTTGAAGCCCACGGCCGTGAGGAACTTGGCGGGAACCAGACACCTGGCCTTCGGTGAGTCGGGGTCGCCCAGATACCCGAAGGCCTCGACTGCCCGGATCCCGCGGCGCATGACGTCCTTGGCCGCGCCCTGGATAAGCACCCGCCCCAGTCCCTGACCGGCGAAGTCAGGGACCACCCGCGCGGTCATCAACATCACGGCATCGGCAGAGACGGGAGCCGTCGGGAATGCGGCCGCCCGCGGCACCAGGTGCGGTGGGGCGTAGGTGATGTAGCCGGCTGGTGTCCCATCGACGTATCCGATCCGGCCGACGCTGCCCCACTCCAGCAGCACCGAGGTCAGCCACGACTCCTTGTCCAGCCCCGGGTCACCCCCGGCGATCGATCCGGCTGCCAGCGCTGGGTCTAGCTCCCAGAAGATGCACGTGGCGCAGGGATCTGGCACGTCTTGGAGGCGATCAAGGGTCAGTGAGAAGATCTCACGGCCAACTCCTCTCACGACGAGCCACCCCCGCACGGCGCAGTGCTGCGGCGCGAGTTCCCATGTGAGACACATCGCGATCGCGAGACAATCCACCCTGAGGGCCAACCAGGCATGGGAGACTCCTACCACGCGTTGTACCGCAAGGCATACCCAATGGTTCCACTTATCCCCGACGACCGGGAGAGGAGGCTGGTCATGACCGCGTCCAAAGGCCAGCATGGGTCCCGGCTCGACCCGTGGACACAGTCCTATGCCCAACGCACGGCTGGCATGAGCGCCTCGGAAATTCGCGCGTTGTTCGCCGTCGCCTCCCGCCCCGAGGTCGTCTCCCTCGCCGGTGGTATGCCGTGCCTGTCGGCGCTGCCAATGGAGACGGTTGCGGCCGCGGTGGCGCAGATGTTGGCCACGCAGGGGACGACCGCGTTGCAGTACGGCTCCGGACAGGGCGACCCGACGCTGCGTGAGCAGATCCTGGAGGTGATGGCGCTCGAGGGGATCTCAGCGCACGCCGATGACATAGTCGTGACGACCGGTTCCCAGCAGGCGCTGGACCTGGTCACCCGCATCTTCATCGACCCGGGCGATGTGGTCCTCGCCGAGGCGCCGAGCTATGTCGGCGCTCTAGGGGTCTTCGCTGCCTACCAGGCACAGGTCGCCCATGTCTTCTCCGATGATGACGGCCTTGTCCCACAGGCCCTGCAGGAGCGGATCGTCGCGCTGAAAGCTGCAGGTAAACGGATCAAGTTCCTCTACAGTGTCCCGAACTTCCACAACCCCGCCGGCACCACGTTGTCCCTGCAGCGTCGGCCGCAGATCGTCGAGATCTGTCAGCGTCACGGCATCCTTCTCCTCGAGGACAACCCCTACGGCCTGCTCGGATTCGACCGGGAGCCGTACGACGCCATGCGCACCCTGTCCGAAGAGGGTGTCGTCTATCTCGGGTCCTTCTCCAAGACCTTCGCACCAGGGCTGCGAGTGGGCTGGGCGTTGGCACCACACGCCGTGCGCGAGAAGCTGGTGCTGGCCAGCGAGTCGGCGATCCTATGTCCGTCGGCCTACTCGCAGATGACGGTGTCGACCTACCTGGCCACGTGTGACTGGATGGCCCAGATCAAGGTCTACCGCGAGCTCTACCGCGAGCGTCGCGATGCAATGCTCGAGTCGCTGGGCGCCATGCTGCCCCAGGCGAGCTGGACCCACCCCGACGGCGGCTTCTACGTCTGGCTCACCCTGCCCGAGGGTCTGAACGCCAAGGCGATGCTGCCTCGGGCCGTCACAGAACGGGTGGCCTATGTGCCGGGCACCGCCTTCTTCGCCGATGGCACCGGGCAACGCAATGTCAGACTGTCGTACTGCTATCCCGATCCAGACCGTATCCGTGAGGGGGTACGCCGGTTTGCCGGCGTCGTGCATGCCGAGCAGGAGCTGCTAGAGACCTTCGGGCCGTATGACGCTACCGCCACTGGGTCCGGTCCTTCCACGGGCGTGCAGTTCCCCTCCCCCGACCTGTCGTGATGCTTTCTGTGAGATCAACCATGGGCTCCGTGGCGCCCGTTGTTACGGTGTGGGCCACTGCCCGCGCTCCCTTCGAAGTGAGGATACCGACATGAGGCACGTCCTGGTTCTGGCCGGTGGCCTCAGTCACGAACGCGACGTCTCACTGCGCTCGGGCCGACGCGTGGCCGACGCACTGAACCGCTCCGGTTCAGAGGCCCACCTGCGCGACGTCGACCACACGCTGCTCGAGGCCATCAAAAGCTCGCGCCCCGAGGTCATCTGGCCGGTCCTGCATGGAGTTAGTGGAGAGGATGGAGCACTGGGGGATGTGTTGGGGTCACTGGATATTGCGTACGTCGGCTCACGTCCGGCCTCCTGCCGACTGACCTGGGACAAACCCGTCGCCAAGGCATTGGTCACTGCTGCCGGGATCTCAACCCCGACCGGCATGGCGCTGTCGCATACCACTTTCCGTGAGCTGGGAGCGCCCGCTCTGCTGGAATCAGTGATCGACTCGCTCGGTCTGCCACTGGCGGTAAAACCATCTCGGGGTGGCTCGTCCCTGGGCCTGACCATCGTCAGATCAGCCACGGAGCTCCCCTCCGCAATGGTGACAGCATATGCATATGGTGATGTTGCCATGATCGAGCGATTCATTGAGGGCGTCGAGGTTGCCCTCTCGATCGTCGAGGACAGCCAAGGCCTGGTGCAGACACTTCCGGCAGTCGAGATAGTGCCCGATGGAGGCGTCTACAACTATGAGGCCCGCTACACCGCGGGTGCGACCGAGTTCTTCACACCTGCCCGCCTGAGCAGTTCGGCGGCCAGCTCCGCTGCGGCTGTCAGCCTCGCCGCCTATCACACCCTCGGACATCAGCACCTGAGCCGGGTTGATCTGATCATCGACGCGGACGAGCGACCGTGGTTCCTGGAAGCCAACGTCTCCCCGGGGATGACGGAGACCTCTCTGCTCCCGATGGCCGTTGAAGCAGCGGGTCTGGATGCCACCGAGGTCTATGCCGGCATTGTCGAACGTGCAGTGACGACAGCCTGAGGTCGACCACCACCTGGCTGTGAGAGATCGGGCCCGGTACGATCACGGCCTTCTAGACCGAGGTGGCGCGCAGAATATCGCCTCCCATGACGTCCACAATGCGATCAAGGTCTTCGACCGAGGCGAACTCGAACATCAGTTTGCCCTTTCGCTGACCTAGGTCGATTCGCACGCGAGTGTCGAAGTGGTCAGACAGCCGGGCGGCTAGGTCGTCCAGTTGTGGATGGTTGGTGCCGGCACGCGGCTTGCGGGCCCGAGGAGTGTCGTCCCCCCCGAAGCTAACAATCTCCTCGACGTTACGTACCGACAGGCCCTCGGCCACGATGCGCAGCGCCAGGCGCTCCATCACGCTGCGGTCGGCAAGTCCGAGCAGTGCTCGGGCATGACCGGCGCTCAGAACGCCCGCCGCAACGCGACGTTGCACCAGTGGGGGGAGGTTGAGCAGGCGCAGCGTGTTGGAGATCTGCGGGCGAGAGCGGCCAATTCGGGCGGCCAGCTCGTCGTGGGTACAGCCGAAGTCGTCCAGCAGCTGCTGGTAGGCCGCTGCCTCTTCCAGCGCGTTGAGTTCGCTGCGGTGCAAGTTCTCAAGGAGGGCGTCACGAAGCAGCTCGTCGTCGGGGGTGTCCTTGATGATGGCGGGAATGACTGCCAGCCCGGCGGCCTGGGTGGCTCGCCAACGACGCTCACCCATGATCAGCTCGAAGCGCGGCCCCTCATCGCCGTCAGGACTTAGACCTGCGCTCTTGTCCAGCTCTTCGAACGGAATGGGTCGCACCACCACCGGCTGCAGCACCCCGATCTCACGGATCGAGTGGACCAGCTCGGCCATGTCGTCATCACCGAAAGCCTGTCGCGGCTGCTTCGGGTTCGGCCGGATGGACAGGACTGAGACCTCCGCGTAACGAGCTCCTGGGACGGGCGCGAGATCCGGCAATGCCGTGGCAGCGTCAACGCTCGACGCCAGCCCTTGGTACGAGCTGCCGACCCCTGTTTCACGTGAAACCGTAGGTGCATCGACGCGGGCCGGCGAGTTCCCCCTGAACAAGACATCCATCGGTCGACTGCTGCCGTTGCTCTCGGGGGACGTCGGAATCAGTGCTCCGAGCCCACGACCCAGTGCACGCCGCTTCTCACTCATACCCATCAACCTCTCTGAAGGCACACGACCGACGCGAGGTGCTCGCCCGGGCTGGATCCACGTTTCGCGCTGTTGGGGGACGCTGTTGGCAAGAGCACCCTCCACAAAGCCTGGCCGAAAAGGCGGGACTAGACGGACCCACCGCGGTCCGCGAGCTCGCTGGCCGCCTCGAGGTAGGACATCGCCCCACTGCTGGAAGGGTCGTAGGTCATCACGGTCTGTCCAAAGCTTGGTGCCTCGGAAATCCGCACCGAACGAGGCACCGATGTGCGCAACACCTGGGCAGGGAAGTGTGAACGCACTTCGTCGGCGACCTGGGCCGACAGGCGGGTGCGACCGTCATACATGGTCAACAAGATGGTGGACACATGCAGGCCGGGGTTGAGATGACTCTTGATCAGCTCAATGTTCTTCAGCAGCTGGGAGAGTCCCTCCAGTGCGTAGTACTCGCACTGGATGGGAATGAACACCTCATCGGCTGCCACGAACGCGTTGACGGTGAGGAGTCCAAGGCTAGGTGGGCAATCGATCAGCACGTAGTCCAGACGTTCCTCACCTCGATCTGCAGCACCGTCCACGTAGGCCTTCAAGGCCCGTTGCATCCGGCTCTCACGGGCAACCAGGGAGACCAGCTCAATCTCGGCGCCGGCCAGGTCGATCGTTGCGGGGACGCACCACAGATTTGCCACGTCGCCGCACTCCTGCACCACGTCAACGATGGCCTTACCGTCCACCAAGACGTCATAAATGCTGGGGACATCAGCTTGATGGTCAATTCCCAGAGCGGTGCTGGCGTTCCCCTGAGGGTCGACGTCGACCACAAGCACCCGTAGGCCCGCTTGAGCAAGGGCCGCCGCAACGTTCACGGTCGTCGTCGTCTTGCCGACCCCGCCCTTCTGATTGGCCACCGTCACAATGCGGGTGTGGTCAGGCTTGGGCAGGAGCTTGCCAGTCACCGAGGCCGGGCGCCGGGTATCCACGGTGACCCCTTGAGCCAAGGACGTCCCCGAGGCCGGCTCTGGTAACGGCGTCGCCAGATGATCATGCTCGGACAAGTGCTTCACACCGCCAGAATTACCCGTTTCACGTGAAACGATATCTGTGGATGACCTACTGTGACTTCCACTGGCCGCGTCCTGGTCTGAGACCGAGGCACGGTCTGACTCCGGGCCTGGAGTTGGCCACCCGAGACCGGGTGAGAGAACGTCGCCGACGCGACTCTCCTTCGGCCAGCCAAGCCCGGTGCGGGCCCATCCAAACCTCGACACATGCCACCTCAATCTCTGGTCACCCGCAGGGTCCTGAAGGCCAAGTCGTTCCACCGTAGCGGCTCCCACAGAGCGGACCGACGATCAACGGCGGCGCTTCCCCTTCGACTTTTTCTTTTTCACCAGAGCGCGCGGTATGGGGCGATCGCCCATCACCACGCGGAGCACGGTTGTCTCCTGATCCAGCACGCCCCCGCCAAAAGTTTCAATGACCTCATCAACAGCCCCTAACCGCCGTAGAACCGAGCGGTCCGCCACAAGCTCGTCGACGACGCTCAATCCCTTGATCGCGAGCAGGGACCCACCTGGCTGCAGTAACGGCAGGCACCATGCGGCCAGCTCACTCAGGCGCGCAACGGCACGGGCGGTCACCACGGGCGCACTTAGGATGCCCGTGAACTGTTCGGCCCGCCCGCGGTGCACCGTGACGTTCGTCAGTCCCAGCTCGGCAACAGCCATCGACAGCCAGTTGGTTCGCCGCAGCATCGGTTCGACCAGGTGAAGGTCCAGGTCGGGGCGAGCGATGGCCAGGGCGAGCCCTGGCAGCCCGGCCCCCGACCCGACGTCGATGACCACCTGGCCGGTGGCGATTGCCGGGTGGATGACCGCACAGTTGAGCACGTGCCGCTCCCACAGCCGTGGCACCTCACGCGGTCCAATCAATCCGTGGGAAACGCCGCTGTCAGTCAGGATTGCCGTGAACTGTTCAGCCAAAGTGAGGCGTTCACCAAACACCTGCACGGCGCTGGCCGGGGGTGGCGGCACCACACGCTCTCCATCGCCGGAGCGCGGGTCCAGGATTTCCCGCTCTGGCGCGGGGGTTTCACTCATGCTGTGGTGTTGTTCATGGAGACGTCACGGCGAGGACCTTGTTCGTCTGCGCAGCGACAGTGGTCGCCGTCCGACGTGACCAGCCGCTTCACGACCGGTTTCACGTGAAACACACCAGCACTGGCGGGCAGTCACGCAGGCAGGATCACCACATAACGTTGTGGCTCAACGCCCTCCGACTCAGAGACAAGACCGGCCGCCAGGACCGTGTCATGAACAACCTTCCGCTCAAATGCGGTCATCGAGTCCATCGCCACCTTCTCGTTCGTGGACTTCACGGTGGCGATGGCAGTCTTGGCGACGGCCACCACAGCAGCACGACGCTCGGCCCGGTACCCGGCCACATCGAGCATGAGTCGACTCCGCTCGCCCGTTGCAGCCTGGACCGCCAGGCGGGTGAGCTCCTGCAACGCCTCCAGAACCTTGCCGTCAGTGCCCACCAATCGGCGCGAGACGCGACCCTCCTCGGAGTCCACGATCGCCACCGCGGCACGTTCACCATCGACGTCCACATCAATGTCGCCGTCCATGTCGGCGATGTCCAGAAGCTGTTCGAGGAAGTCGGCCGCGACCTCACCCTCACGCTCCAGGGCCGACGTCAGCGATGCGGGGCTTGACTCGGTGTCAGCCGCCTGCTCAGCGGCAGTGCTCTGGCTCACCGCCTGCTCCGGAGTCTCTATCGCTGAGGGAGAGTTCTGTTCAACGACTGGCGAAGTGTCCGGTTCGGTCATTCTCGTCTCCTGATCGTGCTGTCTGCCGGACCGGGTCGGTCCACGAAGTCTTAGTTGCTCGTGGCACTCACGATGATCTTGAGAATGCCATCGTCGCAGGTCAGTGGCATAAGACCACTACCAGGTGGGGTGATGCTAGGAGTCGCGTCCCGTGGCTGCCGGCGGGGTCGGGCTCGGTGAAACGTCTGCCTGACCCTTGGGCTTGCCCCGGTTCTTGCGTTTGGGTTGTTGGCGCTGACCCGACCTGGGCTTGGTCTCGGTGACCGGGCTGTCCTGGACGTCCTCAACCTCACTGTCATTGCCCAGCCCCGGGATCGAGAACTTCTTGTGCTCCTTGCCGCTCTTGATCCTTCGCTCTTCGAGCGCCTTCTCGGCGAGTGACCCGGGGGCCGGCATCCGGCGAATGGTGTAGAACTGCTGACCCATCGACCACAGGTTGGTGGTCAGCCAGTAGAGCAGGACACCGATGGGGAAGTTGACCCCGGAGAACGCGAAGAACAACGGCATCAGGTACAGCAGGACCTTCTGCTGCTTGGCGAACGGGTTGTCCATGGCGCTGGCCGGCATGTTCTTCATCATCAGCTGGCGCTGGGTGGTGAAGGTTGTCGCCGACATGAGCACGATCAGCACCACGGTGACGATCTGGGTGCTGAGCTGGCCATTTGCGTGCACGAAGGTGGAAGAAAGAGTGGCACCAAAAAATTTGGAGTGCTGAGCCGAGGCGGCCAGCACCTTGGTCATCGGGCCGATGGTGCTGTGCTTGCCGGAGGCAACCGCGGAAAGGTTGTTGAGCACCCGGAAGAGCGCGAAGAAGACCGGCGACTGCAACAGAATCGGCAGACAGGACGAGAATGGGTTGGTGCCGGTGCGCTTGTACAGACCCATCGTCTCCTGGGTCATGGCCTGTCGGGACTCAGGATCGGTCTTGCCCTTGTACTTCTTCTGGATCTTCTGCATCTCGGGCTGGATGAGCTGCATCCGCCGGGAGGCGTGAATCTGCTTGACGAACAACGGGATCAAGACGATCCGGATGACGATGACCAAGCCCACGATCGACAGTCCCCAGGTGAAACCGGAGGCCTCCGGAAGCCCGATGAACGACAAAGCCGCGTGGAAGTTGACCATCAGCCAGGCAACGACCCACTCCAACGGGGTGAGCACGGTATCTATCATCGGGTCCTCTGTTGTGGTGTGAGCTCGGCGCTCACGGGTGGGGCGTCGGGATCAACCGGTATGCTGGTCGGTCGCCATCGTGGCCAAGTGTGGTGGGTAGGGCGCTTGGACGTGTGTTCGGGATCAGGATCCGGGACGTGGTCGACCCCCCCGGGGTTCCATGGGTGGCAACGCAGCAGCCGACGGGTCGCAAGCCACAGACCGCGCGCGAGGCCGAACCGCTCGATGGCGGTCACGGCGTAGGCGGAGCAGGACGGGTAGAACCGACAGGTCGGCGGCCGCATCGGCGACAGGACAAGCTGATAGGCCCTGATCAGCGCAATCGCCGCCGCGGCGACCAGTTTGCGTGGGGAAAAAGACGTCATAGCGCTTCAGCGCCCTCTCTGTGACGCAACACGACGCAACACGATGTCCAGTAACCTGTCCAGGTCATGGGCCAGAACCTCAGTTGGCACAGCCGGAAGATCAGCGTTCGCCCTGATGACCACGTCGAGGCCGTCAGGCAACATGGCTGCGCGTGCGCTCATGAGAGCCCGCAACACCCGCTTCGTGCGGTTACGTACCACCGCGTTACCCACAGCCTTGGAGACGACAAGACCGACCCGCGGCGGCTGACCCCCGCGCGTGTCGGTCGAGTTGGCATGCACCACGACGTAGCGGCTGCCCGAATGCGATCCACCTGCTCCACGTGCCCCCCGAAAGACCGCGTCGAAGTCGGCGCTGCTTCGCAGTCGATGACGCGCTGGCAGCACGCGTCGAGCCTCAGGCGGACAGTTCGGAGCGACCCTTGAGGCGACGAGCAGCCAGGATGGCGCGGCCAGCCCGGGTGCGCATGCGCAGACGGAAGCCGTGGGTCTTGGCCCGACGACGGTTGTTCGGCTGGAAGGTGCGCTTACTCACGAGGTTCTCCGTTACTGCACAGCCATCCGTGGATCTGTGCTGAAAGTGGTGCGGGGTACACGGTCGGACGGGTCAACTTTTCGACGGGATGGATCAAGACAGTCGATCGGACGCAATCGGAAGCCCGCGGCCACGAAACACCGCGTGGGATACACGGGCACACGAAAACGGCCCTCAACACAGGCTACGTCCAACGTACGGGAGTCAGTGGGGCACGGTCAAACTCGTGTAGTTTGCCCCGGCGCTTCGCCACCGTATTCGACGAAAACGGCCTATGGTGGTGCCGCGGGCCCTTCCCTGCCAGGCGACACGCCGAACAACACATGAATTTTTCTTGAGAAGAATATTTTTGGGGGCCGTGAGGGAGGGCCCGCTCATGGGATCGCGCCCCACCCCATTTCCCACATCATATGCACAGTCTGTGGATAAACGTGTGGAGGAAGGACATGCGATGCTCGGGCGTCAAAAGGACCACGAAGAGGGGTTCAGGACAACGGGAGTGGAGATGTACTGCTCGTGACGCAAGTACACGTTGATTTCGGCCACGTCTGGCACAACACGTTGACCGCCCTGGACGCCGACGGACTGCCCCCGACCCATCGCGCGTTCCTGCACCAGGCCAAGCTCGTAGGTCTGCTGGAAGAGACCGCCCTGTTGGCCGTACCTGACGAGTACACCAAGGACATCGTCGAGACCCGGGTGCGCCAACAGGTCGTGGCAGCACTGTCCAGTCAGCTCGGCACCCAAATTCGACTTGCGGTCACCGTTGACCCCGCGTTACGCACAGAGAATGACACTGAACCCGAGGCGACCGCAGACCTGGCCAGCCTGACCGAGCTCGAAGCCGATGAGACTCCTGACCTGGGTTCCCCGTTCAGCACGATCCAGGCCACTCATGGCGCTGGTGGCCTGTCCGGTCGACCACGGATCGCCGACCGTGAGGCCACCGACGTGGAGGCGGCACGGCTGAACCCCAAGTACACGTTCGACACCTTCGTCATTGGTGCCGGAAACCGCTTCGCCCATGCGGCGGCCGTCGCGGTGGCTGAGGCGCCGGCGAAGGCGTACAACCCGTTGTTCGTCTACGGCCAGTCCGGACTGGGCAAGACCCACCTGCTCCATGCGATCGGACACTACGCACGCAATCTCTATCCGAACGTGCGGGTGCGGTACGTGAACTCCGAGGAGTTCACCAACGACTTCATCAACAGCATCCGCGACGACAAGGCTTCGGCCTTCCAGAGCCGATACCGCAACGTTGATGTGCTTCTCATCGATGACATCCAGTTCCTGCAGGGCAAGGTGCAGACCCAGGAGGAGTTCTTCCACACCTTCAACACCCTGCACAATGCCAACAAGCAGGTGGTGATCACCTCCGACCTGCCACCTAAGCAGCTCAGCGGCTTCGAGGAGCGCATGCGCAGCCGCTTCGAGTGGGGTCTGCTCACCGACGTTCAACCCCCTGACCTCGAGACCCGCATCGCCATCCTTCGCAAGAAGGCGATTCAGGAGGGGATGACCACCCCCGATGAGGTGCTGGAGTTCATCGCTAGCAGGATCTCGACGAACATCCGCGAGCTCGAGGGAGCACTCATCCGGGTCACGGCGTTCGCCAGCCTCAACCGGCAGTCTGTGGACCTCAACCTGGCCGAGATTGTGCTCAAAGACATCTTCCCGCAGGATCAGAGCAGTCAGATCACCTCTGCGACGATCATGGCGCAGACGGCGGCGTACTTCGGCCTCACCATCGAGGACGTGTGTGGCGCTTCACGCTCCCGGGTCTTGGTCACCGCCAGACAGATCGCCATGTACCTCTGCCGCGAGCTCACCGAGCTGTCCCTGCCCAAGATTGGCCAGCTGTTCGGCGGGCGCGACCACACCACGGTCATGCACGCCGACCGCAAGATCCGTCAGCTGATGTCCGAACGCCGCGCGACCTACAACCAGGTCACCGAGCTGACCAACCGAATCCGCAACCAATCCCACTGACAACACCTACTACGTGACACTGACGACGTACGGGCAGCTGGGCGCGTTCATGGACCTCGATCCACAGGGTTGTCCACATCTGTGTGGCCGTGGTAACAAGCCCGTAACCCAACCGATGCCCTCGACCCTGCCCGCTTCATCCACAACCTGGGGAAAACTCTGTGGACGTGCAAGTTGACGACCGGGCACCGCTGTGGGTAAGGGGGAGGACAACAGGTGTATGAGGGCCTACTCAGATGTGGGTAACCACAGGCCTCTGGGGCCCGTCCTGTGGACAACTCAGCCAATCCACAACCCTGGCGGATCTTTGCACGATCCTGTCCACACCTCCTCCACAGAGGATTGGCCATGCCACCTGCAGTTATGTGGCTTGTCCACAGAGTTCACAGGCCCTATGACGACGATGAGACTCAAAAAGGTTAGATCCCGCCCCGAGTACCTGGGGACAAGAACACGCCTGATCAAGGCCCGGCAGGGGTTGGCCACGGGTCTCGGTGGCACTAAGGTCAATCCGCACCTCCGTGTGTGGCTGTCAGCACTCATGTATGTCGAAGGGCGGTTACTGGTGAAGTTTCGGGTCGAGCGCGATGTTCTGGCCGAGGCTGTGACGTGGGTTGCCCGTGGCCTGCCCAATCACCCTCCGGTTCCGGTGTTGGCCGGCGTACTGATCCAGGCTAGTGACGAGGGGACTCTCACGCTGTCAGCCTTCGACTACGAGGTCTCGGCCAAGATCACGGTCGCTGCCGAGGTAGCCGAGCCCGGCACGGTCCTGGTGCTGGGACGACTCCTTGCCGATATCTCACGTAACTTGCCAAACCTGCCCATCGATGTGGTCACTGAAGGCAACAAGGTTCAGCTCACGTGCGGTTCCACCCGGTTCAGCCTGCTGCTGATGCCAGCGGACGACTACCCCACCCTGCCGCCGGTTCCGGCCCTCAGTGGCACCATCGCGGGCGACGTCTTCACCCAGGCCGTGGCTCAGGTGTCGATCGCGGCCGACCGAGGTGACACGCTACCCATCCTGACCGGTGTCAGGGTCGAGATCGAGGGTGACAAGATCACCCTCCTTGCAACCGACCGCTACCGCCTCGCGATGCGTGAGCTGACCTGGAGTCCGCAGGCCACCGACTTCAGCCACGTTGCTCTGGTACCGGCCCGGACCCTTTCTGACACCTCCAAGGCCTTAGGCGCCTTGGGCTCCATCGAGATCCACCTCACCAACGGCCCTGCCAGCGACGGTCTGATCGGATTCGAAGCTGGGCAGCGGCTCGCCACGACACGTCTACTCGATGGCGAGTACCCCAAGGTCACCTCGATCTTCCCCTCCAGCGTTGACACCGAGTCAGTCATCGAGACCACTGTTCTGGTCGAGGCGATCAAGCGAGTGGCTTTGGTTGCCGAACGCAACACCCCCGTCCGGTTGCGTTTCGGCGACGGCCAGGTCGCCATCGAGGCAGGCACCGGCGATGGCGCCCAGGCCAGTGAGGCGGTCGAGACGGTGCTGACCGGGCCGGACATTGAGATTGCCTTCAACCCGCAGTTCCTGCTGGACGGGCTGGGAGCGGTGGGGACGGCGTACAGCCGCTTGTCCTTCACCCAGAGCGGTCGCCCAGCGGTGCTTTGCGGCCAGGCCGAGCTCGACGGAGATGCTGACACCTCCTACCGGTACGTCCTGATGCCCGTTCGCTTCGCTAGTTGACAAGGAGCCAGAACATGCACGTCGGACTCGTTGGTCTGGGCAAGATGGGTGCCAATATGCGCCAGCGGATTCGCAGTGCAGGTCACGAGGTCACCGGATACAGTCGCACGTCCAGCGAGCGCGACGTTATGAGCCTCGAGGAGCTGGTGGCCGCCCTGCCAACCCCACGCATTGTCTGGCTCATGGTGCCGGCTGGAGCCGCGACGGCCAAGATCATCACTGCCTTGGGGGACCTTCTCGCGGAGGGCGACCTGGTCGTGGACGGTGGCAACAGCAAGTTCACTGACGACATCGTGCATGCGCAGGAGCTCAAGACCAAGGGGATTGGCTTCGTTGACTGTGGAGTCAGCGGTGGCATATGGGGCCAGGAGAACGGCTATGGCCTGATGTGTGGCGGTGACGCGCAGCACGTCGAGATGGTCATGCCGATCTTTGACGCCCTCCGCCCTGAGGGCCCGCGTGACGAAGGCTTTGTCCATGCCGGCGAGGTCGGTTCCGGGCACTACGTCAAGATGGTCCACAACGGCATCGAGTACGGACTCATGCAGGCCTATGCGGAGGGTTTTGAGCTGCTCCTGGCCAAGGACACCGTCAAGGATGTTCCGGGCAGCTTCAAGGCCTGGACCCGTGGCACCGTCGTGCGCTCCTGGCTGCTCGACCTCATGGTGAAGGCACTGGAAGAGGACCACGACCTCGGCCAGATCAGGGGCTTCGTCAACGACTCGGGGGAAGGTCGCTGGACCGTGGAGGAGGCCATCGCCCATGCTGTGCCGATGCCGGTGATCACGGCCTCGCTGTTCGCCCGGTTCTCCTCGCGCCAGGATGACTCCCCGCAGATGAAGGCCGTGGCCGCACTGCGCAACGAGTTCGGCGGACATGCGGTCACTAAAGCCGGCGAGTCCGGTGTGCTGACCGACCACTGACCGGTCACTGAGGGGAAGGTGACGGCACTGTGCACTTGAGGCACCTGACGGTCACCGACTTTCGTAGCTACCCAAGTGCTGAACTACCGCTGACAACGGGGGTCACCACGCTGATCGGGCTCAACGGTCAGGGCAAGACGAACCTCGTCGAGGCGGCGGGCTACTTGGCCACGCTCGGTTCGCATCGAGTGGCCGGCGACGCACCTCTGATCCGTGCGGGGGCCCAACAGGCAGTCATCCGCGCTGTGGTCATCCGCAACGGACGCGAGACGCTGATTGAGCTGGAGATCAACACCGGGCGTGCGAACGGCCGTAACAGAGCCCGCCTCAACCACTCACCAGCCTCCCGCCCACGTGAGGTTCTGGGAACGCTACGCACAGTGCTGTTCGCCCCCGAGGATCTCGGACTGGTCAAAGGCGATCCAGCCGAGCGTCGCCGGTTTCTGGACGAGTTACTCGTGGCTCGTCAGCCCCGCTGGGCCGGAGTCCGGTCCGACTACGACAAGGTGCTCAAACAACGCAACGCTCTGCTGAAGTCCGCTGCGCCGGTGTTGCGCCGCGGCGCCCGCAGGTCATCCACATCCTTATCCACAGCATCTGTGGATAAGGATGTGGATGAAACCGACAACGCGCTGCACACCCTGGACACCTGGAACAGCCATCTGGCCCGGGTGGGCTCCCAACTGTTGTATGCACGGCTGCGCCTCATGCGTGACCTCAGTCCCTATCTCACGAGGGCGTATGACCAGGTCAGTGCCGCACACTCCGACGCGCGTATTGCCTACAGGTCCTCGCTGCGCGAGGAGATGGCCGAGTCCATCGCAGCAGGTGTGGTTCCCGAGATGGACCAGCTACACGACGAGCTGCTCGCCTCCATGCAGGCCGTGCGGGTCAACGAGATCGAGCGTGGCGTCTCCCTGGTCGGTCCTCACCGCGACGATGTGGTGCTTACCCTCGGCCACCTGCCGGCCAAGGGCTATGCCAGCCACGGCGAGTCCTGGTCCTTCGCGCTGGGACTACGACTGGCGGCCTACCAGCTCCTCCGCCACGACCTTGGCGATGATCCGGTGCTGATTCTGGACGACGTGTTCGCCGAGCTTGACTCCGGGCGTCGCGAACGGCTTGCCACACTGATCGCCGACTGTGAGCAGGTGCTGATTACTGCTGCCTTCCCGGGCGACGTGCCTGCGGTCCTGTCCAACTCCGGTACGACGTACCGGGTGACCCTAGGGCATGTGGTCCGTGCCGACTGACGACGAATGCCGCAACAAGGGACGCCGTGACGACTGCCGCGTCCAAGACGAAGCGGGCCCCGACCCCGGCGATACAACGGGGGACGCCGGAGTCGTCCAACCGGACACGGACTCCACTGATACGGCTGCGGCATCGGCTCTTGCTCGTGCGCGAAAGGCCGCCCGAGCCCAGGGGCTGCGCCCGGGGAGCAGACCTAAGCGTAAAAGCAGGAGCCAGCAGGGCGACCGCACGGGTGACGTGGCCGGCACGGGGCGCGACGGGCGGGATCCGTCGTTGCTCGGTGATCAGCTGGATCGACTACTGCTCGATCGCGGCTGGAACGTAGACGTGGCTGTCGGGTCGGTCATGGGTCGATGGCCGCAGATTGTGGGCACCGAGGTCGCCGAGCACTGCACACCGGTGAGGTTCAGTGACGGAGTCCTGACTGTGCGGGCGGACTCGACGGCTTGGTCCACCCAGTTGCGGCTGATGTCGTCATCGATCCTGGGGCGGCTCGAGACCGAGGTAGGCAAGGATGCAGTGACTGAGCTTCGGGTGCAGGGTCCGAGTACGCCGTCGTGGACCCGGGGACCCCGAAAGTCTACCGGGCCCGGTCCGCGCGACACGTATGGGTGAGTAGATGAAAGGTCCCACCGTGGCCATTTCTGGGCGGTGAGAGACCCTGTCACGTAGGGGGAGTAGGAACTACCCACCTTTTTGCCGGAAAATAGCGCTGACGGGTCTCTTGAGCGCTTTCTTGTCGGGACCGACAGGTAGACTAGGAACGATTCGGCGGCCTGCCTGACGAGGTGCCGGGGTTTTGTTTCACATGGAAACAACGTGGACGCCTCCCGGGAACACCTGACGTCTGGTGTGGCCGCTTCCACTGCCCGCCCCTGGCCGACAGTCCCGCGATGCACGTCGCCGGGCCATGCGGACCACCATTGGACCACCGCATGAAGCCAAAGGAGCACCGTGTCCGAGGTCAGCCCAGAGAACCTGTCCGACGCCGAAAACGCACCCGCCGACGGGGCACCTGGACCTGATGGGTCAGCCTACGACGCGAGTGCCATCACCGTCCTTGAGGGACTCGAAGCGGTTCGCATGCGCCCTAGCATGTACATCGGCTCCACGGGCGAGCGCGGCCTGCACCACCTGGTCTGGGAGGTCGTCGACAACTCCATCGATGAGGCACTGGCCGGCTACGCCGACCACATCGAGGTCACCCTGCAGCCTGACGGGGGGGTCAAGGTGGTGGACAACGGCCGTGGCATCCCCACGGACATCATGGTCGGCGAGGGCAAACCAGCTGTGGAGGTGGTGCTGACCCAGCTTCACGCCGGTGGCAAGTTCGGTGGCGCTGGCTACTCGGTCTCCGGGGGGTTGCACGGCGTGGGCATCTCCGTTGTCAACGCTCTCTCGGATCGAGTCGAGGTCGAGGTTCGCCAGCTTGGTCACGTCTTTCGTCAGACCTTCCTGGTGGGTGCGCCCGAGGCCGACCTGTCCAAGGATGAGGCCACCGACGACACGGGCACCACGGTCACCTTCTGGGCCAGCCCCGACATCTTCGAGACCACGACGTATGAGTACGAGACGATGCGTGCCAGGTTCCAGCAGATGGCCTTCCTGAACAAGGGCCTGACCATCACGTTGACCGACGAACGCCCCCGGGCACTTGAAGCAGTTGTGGACGCCGACATGGTCGAGGAGCTGGACGAGGGTGACCTCGACGTCAAGCCGGTCAAGGCGCGCACCGTCTCCTACCGCTACGAGGACGGTCTGGTCGATTACGTCAAGCACCTGGTCTCTTCCAAACGCGCCGAGGCCGTGCACCCCGAGGTCATCTCCTTCGAGCTTGAGGACATCACGAGGCACATGTCCCTGGAGGTCGCGCTGCAGTGGACCAGTGCCTACTCCGAGTCGGTTCACACGTACGCCAACACCATCAACACCCATGAGGGTGGTACCCATGAGGAGGGTTTCCGGGCGGCGATGACCAAGCTGGTCAACGACTTCGCCCGGGGACAGAAGCTCCTTAAGGACAAGGACGACAACCTCACCGGTGACGACATCCGTGAGGGCCTGACCGCGGTCATCTCTGTCAAGCTTGGCGAGCCCCAGTTCGAGGGCCAGACCAAGACCAAGCTGGGCAACTCCGAGGTCAGGGGCTTTGTCCAACACGCCGTGACCGACGAGCTTGGCCACTGGCTGAGTGCGCACCCCACAGAGGGGCGTGACATCGTCCGCAAGTCGGTGCAGGCTGCAGCAGCCAGGATGGCGGCCCGTAAGGCGCGTGAAGCTACCCGTCGCAAGGGGTTGCTGGAGTCCGGTGGTCTGCCGGGCAAGCTGAGGGACTGTCAGAGCAGCGACCCCACCATCAGTGAGGTCTTCATCGTCGAGGGTGACTCCGCAGGGGGTTCTGCGGTTCGGGGTCGCAACCCGCACAACCAGGCGATTCTGCCGATCCGGGGCAAGATCCTCAACGTCGAGAAGGCCCGGATCGACAAGGTTCTGGCCAACAACGAGGTCCAGGCCCTCATCTCTGGCTTTGGCACGGGCATCGGCGAGGACTTCGATCTGGCCAAGGCGCGCTATCACAAGATCGTGCTGATGGCAGACGCCGACGTTGACGGCCTGCATATTCGCACGCTCTTGCTGACGCTGTTGTTCCGCTTCATGCGTCCACTGATCGAGGCTGGCTACGTCTATCTCGCGCAGCCGCCGCTCTACCGTCTGAAGTGGAGCAATCACCCGCACGAGTACGCCTACTCCGACCGCGAGCGCGATGTGTTGATCCAGGCGGGCCAGGGCCAGGGATGGCGTCTACCCAAGGAAGCCGGCATCCAGCGGTACAAGGGTCTGGGCGAGATGGACTACCAGGAGCTGTGGGAGACCACGATGGACCCCCATCACCGCATCCTGCTCCAGGTCACCCTTGACGACGCCGCAGCTGCGGATGAGATCTTCGCGATTCTGATGGGCGAGGACGTCGAGAGTCGGCGCAACTTCATCCAACGCAACGCCCGTGACGTTCGCTTCCTTGATATCTAGGGCCAACCACACCACGGGCCTTGTGCCATACACACTGAAACGCACCGAAAGGTAAGGAAAGCGCGTGTCTGAGCAGCCACCTATCAGCGATACCGACCGTATCGAGCCGGTCGATATCAACCTGGAGATGCAGCGCAGCTACATCGACTACGCGATGACGGTCATCGTGAGCCGTGCGCTCCCTGACGTGCGCGACGGGATGAAGCCCGTGCACCGCCGTGTCGTCTACGCGATGTATGACGGTGGCTATCGTCCCGACCGCGGCTACAACAAGTGTTCGCGGGTCGTTGGCGAGGTCATGGGTCAATATCACCCGCACGGCGATGCCTCCATATATGACGCCTTGGTGCGACTGGTGCAGGACTGGTCGCTGCGTTATCCGCTGGTGGACGGCCAGGGCAACTTCGGCTCGCCCGGTGACGACCCGGCGGCTGCGCCGCGGTACACCGAGTGCCGGATGGCGGCACTGGCCATGGAGATGGTTCGCGACATCGACCAGGACACGGTGGACTTCAAGGACAACTACGACGGCAAGACCCAGGAGCCGACGGTCCTGCCGAGCCGGTTCCCGAACCTACTGGTCAACGGCTCGGCCGGTATTGCGGTCGGCATGGCCACCCAGATCCCGCCACACAACCTGCGCGAGGTCGCTGCCGGGGTCCAGTGGTTCCTTCAGAACCCTGAGGCCGCTCGCGAGGACCTCTTGGCCTACGTGATGACCCAGATTCAGGGCCCGGACTTCCCCACCGGTGCACTCATCCTGGGCCGCAGGGGGATCGAAGACGCCTATCGCACCGGTCGTGGCTCGATCATCATGCGCGCTGTAGTCGAGGTCGAGGAGATCCAGAACCGCATCTGTCTGGTCGTGACCGAGCTGCCGTACCAGGTCAACCCCGACAGCCTCGCGCAGAAGATCGCCGAGCTGGTCAAGGAAGGTCGCCTGGCCGGGATCGCCGACATCCGCGATGAGACCTCGGGGCGCACCGGTCAACGCCTGGTGATCGTGCTCAAACGTGACGCGGTGGCCAAGGTCGTGCTCAACAATCTCTACAAGCACACTCAGCTGCAGACCACGTTCGGCGCCAACATGTTGGCCTTGGTCGACGGTGTGCCGCGCACGCTGCCTTTGAGTGCGTTCATCCGATACTGGGTTGAGCACCAGATGGACGTCATACGGCGCCGGACCGGGTTCCGTCTGCGCAAGGCCGAGGAGGAGGCCCACATCCTGCGAGGGCTGCTCAAGGCCCTCGACGCCCTTGATGAGGTCATTGCCTTGATCCGCGCCTCGGCCACCGTCGAGGTGGCACGTGACCAGCTGATCGAGCGGCTCGACATCGATGAGATCCAGGCACAGGCGATCCTCAACATGCAGCTGCGTCGCCTGGCCGCTCTCGAGCGCCAGAAGCTGATCGATCGCCACGATGAACTGCAGGCGATGATCGATGAGTTCAGCGCCATCCTGGCCTCGCCGCCGCGTCAGCGCACGATCGTCAGTGAGGAGCTCGCAGAGATCGTCACCAAGTACGGCGACGTGCGTCGCACCAAGGTGGTCCCCTTCGATGGCGACATGTCGATGGAGGACCTCATCCCCGAGGACGATGTGGTCGTCACGATCACCCGGGGTGGTTATGCCAAGCGCACCAAGGTTGACCTATACCGCTCACAACATCGTGGTGGTAGGGGCGTCAAGGGTGCATCACTGCGCGGCGACGACATCGTGGAGCACTTCTTCATCACAACCACCCATCGATGGCTGTTGTTCTTCACCAACCTCGGGCGGGTCTACCGCGCCAAGTCCTATGAGCTGCCCGAGGGCGGTCGTGACGCCAAGGGCCAGCACGTCGCCAACCTCATGGCTTTCCAGCCCGGCGAGCACATCGCCCAGGTTCTCGCCCTGCACGACTATGTCGCCGATCCCTATCTCGTGCTTGCGACCCGCAACGGGCTGGTCAAGAAGACCCGCTTGTCGGAGTACGACTCCAACCGCTCCGGCGGCCTGATCGCGGTCAACCTGCGTGACGGCGACGAGCTGGTCGGCGTCGGTGTGGCCTCGGCCACCGATGACCTGTTGCTCGTGTCGGTCAAGGGACAGTCGGTGCGGTTCACCGCTGACGACGAGACGCTTCGCCCGATGGGTCGGTCCACCAGTGGGGTGATCGGCATGAAGTTCCGCACGGGCGACCATCTGCTGTCCATGAGTGTTGTCGTGGACGGCTCTGACCCTGACGTCTTCGTCGTGTTCGAGAACGGCCTGGCCAAGCGATCTCTCGCGTCCGAATACACCGCCAAGGGGCGTGGCATTCTTGGAGTGAGGGTTGCTCAGCTCTCCGAGAGGGGTGGCGACCTGGTCGGTGCTCTGACCGTGGACGATGAGGACGAGGTCATGGTTGTGATGGAGAGGGGCAAGATCGTCCGCTCACGAGTCGACGAGGTGCGTCGGACCGGCCGGAACACCATGGGTGTGCAGTTCGCCACACCAGACAGGGGCGACTCGATCGTCGCGGTGGCACGCAACGCCGACCGCGGTATCGAGGTTGTGCTCGACGATGGTGGCCTGGGTGATGAAGAGCCCGCAACGGTGGAGGACTCCGATCTCGACGACCCAGCCGTGATGGACAGCGCGTCCGAGGCGGCCACGGATGCGGGTAGCGTAGCGTCGGAGCAGGATCCAGACGACAACGCAGGAGGCAGCCAGTGAGCACGGCAGGCCAGCCCAGCACCGCGCTACGTGCTGACGATTCACATAGCCCTGAGCAGACGGCTGGTGGCGGGGTCACCCCCGCAGGCGAGGCTTCCGCCGCGCCTCGTCGGGTCAAGCTCAGTGTCTCGCGGGTCGACCCGTGGTCGGCCATGAAGCTGTCGTTCCTGCTGTCGGTTTCCGTCGGCATCGCCGGTGTGGTCATGATCGCGGCACTGTGGACGATCCTGTCTGGCATGGGCGTGTTCGCAGACATGAACCGAACCGTTGAGGCCGTGCTGAATACCACCAACGGCGCAAAGTTCAATCTCATGGACTACATCGGGCTGGGGCGAGTGGTCTCACTGTCGATCGTCATCGCGGTCATCGACGTCATCTTGGTGACCGCGATCTCGACGCTGGGTGCGTTCTTGTACAACGTCTGCTCGAGCCTTGTCGGCGGTCTGCAGGTCACGCTGACGGACGACTGAGATCACTGATTGGTCGGCGCTGCCTCGAGGTCTGCAGACCAAGGCTCCAATGCTGGACAACCCTCAGTGCCCACAAACCCCTGCAGGTTAGAGGTATCTCATGGCCGTTTTGGAGGGGACGAGGAGGGTGAGGTAATCTCGTGCGTCGCGCGTCTGTGACTCCAGATTTCGGGGTTTGGCGCGCTGGAGATGGCGAACGGGCCTATAGCTCAGACGGTTAGAGCGCTTCCCTGATAAGGAAGAGGTCAGAGGTTCAAGTCCTCTTAGGCCCACCACCATCTCCTCGCGTGTCCGTGACGTTCGAGGAGCCGCACGAAGGAGCATGGTCATGAAGAAGATCCTGTTGTTGATCGTCACCGTCCTGGGCGCCTTGGCTATCCAGAAGAAGTTCAAGGACCAGCAGGCCGAGCAGGACCTCTGGGCCGAGGCGACAGACAAGGTTTAGGCTGATTCAGTCCAGCCAACACCCTGGGGGACATAGCTCAATTGGTAGAGCGCCTGCTTTGCAAGCAGGAGGTCCGGGGTTCGATTCCCCGTGTCTCCACCCAGGTCAGAGGCCCTTTCCGATCCTCGGAGGGGGCCTTCTGCATGCCCGTACTCCAGCAAAGTACGGCAACGGGGTTCACAGGACCCCCTCTCCGAACTGGTTGCCGAGGAGCTTGAGCGCCTCTTTGGTCGACGCTGACGACACCTGGCTGTAGATGTCCATCGTCACGGCGATCTGGCTGTGCCGCAGGATCGTCATCGCAACCCGAGGGTGGACGTCCAGGGCCACGAGCAGCGACGCGCACGTCCGCCGAGTTGCGTGCACCGGGATGACAGGGACGCCAGCCTTCGCCGCCCGGGCCTGGAAGAA
>Ga0066789_10000124_pt1 | contig 24081 bp, 23 predicted proteins | sample OrgsoiDNA2013049_FD_70960 | JGI IMG/M metagenome (GOLD analysis project Ga0066789, IMG submission 70960) | Permafrost soil microbial communities from the Arctic, to analyse light accelerated degradation of dissolved organic matter (DOM) -... | ecosystem: Environmental > Terrestrial > Soil >...
ATCGATACAAGACACTCCTCATCGTCGGACTGGTGATCGTAGTCGCCATTGCGGCCGGGTTTGGGCTTGGTCGGCTCGGTAAGAACTCCGACAAAGATCAGGATCGATTGGTCCTCTACGGGAACGTGGATCTGCGTCAAGTCGATCTCGCCTTCAACGACAGCGAACGGATCGCGGAGGTTTTGGTCCAGGAAGGGGCCAAGGTCACGCGCGGACAGATCTTGGCCCGGTTGGACACGAGTCGGCTCGAACCAGAGTCGGCGGCGGCCGAGGCGGTCGTGGAGGCGCAGCAATCGGTCGTGGAAAAACTGCATCATGGCAGCCGCCCGCAGGAAATCGCGCAGGCAGCGGCCAATGTCGCCTCGGCCAAAGCAGACAAAATCAATGCTCAGCAGCAATGGACGCGGTTGGCGGCGCTGACAACTCTCACCACCGGCCGTGCCATCAGCGAGCAAGACCTCGAGAGCGCCAAAGCCGCCCTGGACTCGGCGCAGGCGCGTCTGACGGTCGCGCAGAAGAGCCTCGATCTTTCCAGAATTGGACCGAGAAAGGAGGACGTCGCTCAAGGCGAGGCGCAGTTGCGCGCCGATCGCTCGCAACTCGAGCTTTCGCGCCGGCAGCTCGCCGACTCCGAGCTCGTTGCCCCGTGCGATGCCATCGTGCGCTCGAGGTTCTTGGAGCCTGGCGAGATGGTAACTCCGCAACGGCCGGTATTGAGTCTGGCCATCACGGATCCGAAATGGGTCAGGGCCTACATATCCGAAACCGATCTGGGCAAGGTACGCAATGGAATGAGAGCATCGATCATCACCGACAGCTTTCCCGGTCGGGCACTTTCAGGTTGGGTCGGTTTTATTGCTTCGGTTGCGGAGTTCACTCCGAAATCGGTCCAGACCGCGGAGTTGCGCTCGAGTCTCGTCTATGAAATACGGGTCTTCGTGCAGGACCCCCAGGACGAAATGCGTCTTGGCATGCCGGCGACCGTGTTTCTGGAGTTGGCACCGGGCGCACGGAGCAAGCGCTAGGCTTCGGTGTGCTGCATATGTCGCGGACAACAAACCTCGGTAGGATCGCGGTGATATGCATCGCTGGTGCCAGCGGCTGCGTCGTCGGCCCGGACTATCACCCGCCTGCCGCGACTGCGCCAACCGCCTGGACATCGCCAGCGGCCGACGGGCTGACCGACAAAGCGTCCGCGCCGTCCTCGTGGTGGGCCTCTTTTAACGATGTCGAGCTCGATTCCCTCATTCAGCGCGCGGCGCAATCGAACCTCGACCTGCGCGTGGCGGAGGCCCGGGTGCGCCAAGCCCGGGCAATTCGCGGCGGCAGCGCGGCGGATTTGGCTCCGGCGGTCGACGCCTCCGCATCGGCAGCGCGCGCGAAGCAGAGTCAGAATCAGCCCTTGATTGGATCGCTGCCCCTCCCGCGCGGCTTTCCCTTCGAATACAGCCTCTATCAAGTCGGTTTCGACGCCTCGTGGGAAATCGATCTCTTTGGCGGCAAGCGCCGCGCGCTCGAAGCCGCCACCGCGGATTGGCAAGGCGCGATCGAGGCTCGCAACGATGCGATGCTGAGCTTGCTGGCGGAGGTCGCGAGGAACTTTGTCGAATTGCGGGGCGCCCAGCAGCGCCTAGCAATCGCGCATCGCGACCTCGAACTCCAGGAGCAGGCGTTGGATCTGACTCGCGCTCGCCTTCAAGGCGGCGTCGCCACCGAACTGGACGTCACGAGGGCGGCTGCGTTGCTGTCAGAGATGCAGGCGGCGATTCCACCGCTCGTAGCAGCAGAGCGGGCAGCCATGTATGGGCTCGCGGTGCTTCTCGGCCAGCAACCCGGCGCACTCCTGGCCGAACTGTCTCCGTCGATCGCGGTGCCGCCAACGCCGCCTGAAGTTCCGATCGGACTGCCCTCGGATCTGCTGCGCCGTCGCCCGGATGTACGCCGGGCCGAGCGGCAGCTCGCGGCCGAGACCGCCCGCATCGGAGTGGCCAAAGCAGAGTGGTTTCCCAAAGTTTCCCTCACCGGCGATGTGGGGGCCGAAAGCGTCAGCGTCAGCAATTGGTTCGAACCGGGCAGCCGGTTCTGGTCGATTGGCCCCAGTGTGCAGTGGAATGCGCTCGATTTCGGCCGAGTGCGCGCCCAAGTGCGTGCGCAGAGCGCCGTACAAGAGGCGGCCCTGGCGACTTATCAGAAAGCCGTGCTGGTTTCCCTGCAAGAGGCGGAGGACGCTGTCGTTGCGTATGCGCAAGAGCGGAATCGGCACCAAGCGCTCGCCGATGCGGTGGCCGAGAACCGCCACTCGCTGGAATTGGCCAACAGCCTGTACAACCACGGAAGCGTGACTTTTCTCGACGTCCTCGATGCCCAGCGCTCTCTCTATCAAGCCGACGACCAATTGGCGTTGAGCGATCAGGCCGTCGCGCTCGATCTCATCGTGCTCTACAAAGCACTGGGCGGAGGGTGGGACACGCCGTGACGACGCCCGCTTCGACACCGGCATTACGCCTCGAGCATGTTCGAAAGGCTTTTCGCCGCGACACCGGCGAATCGGTGCTGGCGCTCGATGACATCTCTTTTTCCCTCCGCCAGGGCGGCCTAGCTGGTCTGGTCGGCCCTGATGGAGCGGGCAAGACGACGCTGATTCGCCTGCTGGCCGGGCTCATGAAAGCCGATGGAGGAATCGTCGAGGTGCTCGGAATCGATGCGACCAAGGATCCACAGGCGATTCAGTCGAGGATTTCGTACATGCCGCAACAATTCGGTCTGTACGAGGATCTGACGGTCCGTGAGAACTTAGACCTGTATTCGGATATGCATGGGGTAACGGCCGACAACCGGCGAACACAATACGCGCGCCTGATGACCATGACCGGCCTCGATCCCTTTCAACAGCGGCTGGCCGGGCAACTGTCCGGAGGGATGAAACAGAAACTCGGCCTGGCCTGCACACTGGTCCGGTCCCCTGAATTGCTGCTCCTGGACGAACCGACCGTCGGAGTCGACCCGCTCTCGCGCCGCGAGCTGTGGGAGATCATTCGTCAACTGATCAAGGAGGGTCTGACGGTCTTGCTCAGCAGCAGTGATCCCGACGAAGCCGAGTCCTGCGAGAGCGTCCTGGTGCTGAACGGCGGCAAGAAACTCATGGACGCGCCGCCGGCTGACATGAGCCGCCTGGCCCTCGGCCGCACCTTTCTCGCGCAGCCGCCGGACGGCATGAAAGCGCGGGATTTTCAGGCTCAGCTTCTGCAGGAGCCCATCATCATCGACGCGGTGCCCGAGTGTGGGCAGATCCGGATTGTTGCTCAAGCGAGCTCGAGCGGAGCGGAAGCGACTCAGTTCGCCGGCGTCGCCGCCCGCCCGACGCCGGCTCGGTTCGAGGACGGATTCATGGTGCTGCTGCACCAAGCTGGAGGCGCCCAAGCAATCGACAAGCAGGCGCCGGCATCGCAGGAGCCCGCGATTGGCGGCGCTGCAGGAGACGCCGTCGTCGACGTCCATGATCTCGTGCGGCGCTTCGGAAAGTTCGTCGCCGTAGATCGTGTGAATTTCTGCGTCAAACGTGGGGAGATCTTCGGTCTGCTCGGTCCGAACGGCGCCGGCAAAACCACGACGTTTCGCATGCTCTGCGGGCTCCTGCCGGCGTCCGCGGGCACTTTGACGGTTGCGGGGGTGGACGTGCGCCGGAACCAAGCCTCGGCCCGGCAGCACCTGGGCTATGTCGCCCAGAAGTTTTCGCTCTATGGACAACTGACCGTCGGTGAGAATTTAGATTTCTTCGCTCGTGCCTACGGCCTTGAGCGCGACGCGAAGCGCGAACGCATCGCCTGGGCCGTGCGCCAGTTCAAACTCGGACCGTTCGTCCGCTTGCCTAGCGCGCAGTTGCCCGGAGGCTTCAAGCAGCGCTTGGCGATGGCGGCCGCTCTGCTGCATCGGCCGGAGCTTCTATTCCTCGACGAACCCACCAGCGGCGCCGATCCCTTCGCGCGCCGTGAGTTTTGGCAGCGCATCACGGCCTTGGCCGCCAACGGGGTGACGGTCATTGTGACCACCCATTTCATGGCGGAGGCGGAATATTGCGATCGAGCATTGATTCTCGATGACGGTAAGGTGTTGGCACAAGGCACACCCGCGGAGCTGCGTGCTTTCGCGCCGGTGCAGGCCGGCCGGACAACGACGATGGAGGACGCTTTCATCGCCATTGTTGAGAAGGCCCATACCCAACACGCCCAAAAGTCTGCTTACGGAGTTTCATGAAGGAGTGGCAGGCAAAATGGCGGCGGATCGGGGCATTGACGCGCAAGGAGACGCGGCAGATTCTTCGCGATCCGAGCAGCATCGCGATCGGCATTGTCTTCCCACTGATGATGATTTTGCTCTTCGGCTACGGACTGTCGCTCGATGTAACGCGCGTCTCAGTCGCCGTGATCGACCAGGATACTTCCGCGGACAGCGCAGGCCTAATCGGGGCTTTCAAGCTGTCGCCGTACTTCCAGCTACAAGCCGCTGGCTCGATGACTGCAGCAAAAGCCCTGCTGCTGGATCGGAAGGTGGATGGAATATTGCTGATTCCGTCCGATTTCAGCCGGCGCTGGCATAGCGCGGTGGCAGACATCCAGATTCTTGTGGACGGTACGGACGCGAATCAAGCGCGCATCATGCAGGCCTACGCCGATGGGCCGGTTGCGCTATGGAGTGCGGCGCAGCCCGGATCCGGGGCCGCGGTCTCGGCAGGCTCGGTAGTCATCGTCAGCCGATTGTGGTTCAACGAAGCCAACGACAGCCATTATTTTCTAGTCCCGGGCCTCATTGTGTTGGTCATGACTATCATCGGGGGGTTCCTCACCGCCATGGTGATTGCCCGTGAATGGGAACGCGGTACGCTCGAGGCGCTGTTCGTCACGCCCATGCGCGCGGGAGAGTTTCTCGTCAGCAAAATCATCCCGTACTTCGGATTGGGCATGATCGGTTTCGTGCTCTGTCTCCTCGCCGGCGAATTTCTCTTTCATGTTCCACTTCGCGGCTCACTCTCGCTGCTCTGCTTCGCCTCGATGATCTATCTGCTAGTCGCCTTAGGAACAGGGCTGCTCGTGTCGACGCTGGTCAAAAGTCAGTTCCTTGCCAGCCAATTGGCCATGCTGCTGACCTTCCTGCCGGCGATGATGCTCTCGGGATTCCTCTACGACCTGCGTAGCATGCCGGCCGTTATCCGGGCGATTACCTACGTGCTGCCCGCGAGGTACGCGGTCACCCTGATGCAAACCCTGTTTCTCGCCGGCAACGTCGGCGGCGTGATCTGGCTGAATCTGGGGGTGCTGGCGGCGATCGCTGCGGCATTGATGCTCGCGACCCGACTCGCCACCCGCAAGCAACTTTCCTGAGGTGTCGGCATGCGCTCCTCGCTTCTTCGTATCCTGGCGCTGATCCGCAAAGAATTTCTCGCCGTCTTGAAGGATCCTCGCAGCCGTTTCATTATTTTTCTGCCGCCCATGCTGCAGTGCTTGATATTCGGTTACGCCGCCAGCTTCGATCTCAACACCGTCGCCTACGCGGTCTTTGATCAGGACCACAGTGCCGCCTCTACGGCTTTGCTCTCCCGCTTGGAGGGGTCCACTGTGTTTCAGCGCCAGGCCACCCTCGGCCGCGCCGACGACATTGCCGCCTGGATCAACAGCGGTCGAGCGCTACTGGTCGTCCAAATTGATCAGGATTTCGAGCGCGACCTACTCGCCGGCAAGGTCGCACCGCTCGAGGTGATCGCCGACGGCCGCAATTCCAACACCGCCGGCACCGCCTTGGGGTATCTCAATCGCGTGGTCGAGAACTTCAACGACGACTGGCGATCCCGGCACAGTGAGGCCGGTCGGAGCGTTCGGATCGTCACCCGCTCATGGTACAACCCGAATCTCATCTCGAGTTGGAGCATGATTCCAAGCCTGATCGGCACGCTGACGATGATGGGCACGATGATGCTGACGGCTTTGTCCGTCGCCCGCGAGCGCGAACAGGGAACATTCGACCAGTTGCTGGTCACGCCTTTTCGACCGTCCGAAATCATGGCGGGAAAGGCCATCCCCAACATGGTCATCGGCTTGTCTCAATCGACCACGATATTGTTGATCGCACAGTTTTGGTTTCGCATTCCCTTCGCCGGATCCTTTGTCGTTCTGTATACCGGGCTCACGCTATTCCTGATGGCTGCGGTCGGCCTCGGCCTTTTCGTCTCGTCCATCGCCAAGACCATGCAGCAGGCCATGCTTTACGCATTCCTCCTGGTGATGCCGTTCGCGCTCCTATCCGGTTTGACGACGCCCTTCAGCAGTATGCCGGACGCCCTCCAAACATTCATGGTCATCAACCCGCTTCGCTACGCCCTCGATCTCACCAAACGGGTTTATCTGGAGGGTGCCGGATTCGCAAACCTCCTCTCCGATTTTTTCCCGCTGTTCGTCATCGGCTTGGTCACTCTCTCCGGGGCCGCCTGGTTGTTCCGGCAACGGTTGACCTAAATAAAAGCGCCAGTAATGCAGCGACCTTAGGCTGATTGCGATAGGTCCATCGCCGAGCCCGCGCTGAACCAGGCGAGTTTCGACTGTAGGGCGACGACCTCACCCACTACCAGCAACGCCGGCGAGTCGAGCACCGCCGGAGAAGCCGCATCGAGGATGGTGCCGAGGGTTGCCGCGATGACTCGCTGATTGGGCATGGTACCGTGGGCAACGATGGCGGCAGGCAGGGTCACCACGGCGCCGTGCTCGAGTAGCTTGCGGACAATGTGATCCAGGCGCGCGAGGCCCATATAGAACACCGCGGTCGCTCCGGGCAATGCCAGCGCCCGCCAATCCGGCTGCTGGCCGCTCTTGCCGGCGTGACCCGTCACGAAGCTCACGCTATGGGCGTATTCACGATGGGTCAGCGGAATGCCGGCATAGGCGGCGCATCCCGATGCCGCCGTGATGCCCGGTACCACCGAAAAGTCGATTTGCGCCAGCGCCAGCGCCTCCAACTCCTCACCGCCACGCCCAAAAATGAAAGGATCACCGCCTTTGAGCCGCACTACCCGCTTACCCTCGGTCGCATACCGGATGAGCAAGTCATTGATCTCCGGTTGCGCGGTACTGATGCCGCCGGCCGCCTTGCCGACACAGATCCGAGTCGCATCGCGGCGCGCGAAATCCAGTATGGCATCGGAGACCAAGCGATCGTAGAGAATGACGTCCGCATCCTGCAGCGCGCGCAGCGCCTTTATCGTCAGCAACTCAGGATCGCCAGGGCCGGCGCCTACCAGTGTCACTTCGCCACTCGCTCTTGGGGCGGTGGACGTCCGCGACAGTAATCGCTGCGCGATGCGCTGCGCACCTTGGCGGTCGCCGTCGATGAAGCGGCGCGCCGCAGGACCGTCGACAATGGCTTCGAAAAAGCGCCGCCGTTCCTGCGTGTCGCGCAGCCGGTCCATGCTGGTTCTGCGAAGTCCGCGCAGCCACAGCGCAAAGTCACCCAGACGCTTCGGGATGGATGCTTCAAGCCGCTCGCGCAATCGGCGCGCCAAAACCGGCGACGTACCGCCCGTAGAGACCGCGACCAGCACCGGATCGCGATCAACGATGGCCGGTACGATAAAGCGCGACGCTTCCCGATCATCGACGACATTGACGGGGATGGCCCGCGCGTCGCTCAACTTAGCAATCCACCGGTTGATGGCGCGGCGCGACGTGGCAACGATGACCAGGCACGCTCCGTCCAAGTCGCTTGGAAGGAATTCCCGGGCCAGCAGCTCAAGGTGGCCACCAGCGCCGCGCTCCATGAGTGCAGGCACGATGTGGGGTGCGACCAGCGTGATAACGGCGCCGGTGCGCTCCAACAACGAGACTTTGCGCAAGGCCACTTCACCGCCGCCGACAACCAGGACCTTCTGACCTTTGAGATCGAAGAAAACGGGAAAATAATTCACGGCGCCCATCCTCGCACAGCGGCACGCGCTGTGCAGTACACGACCATGCAGTTAGTGCTTGGGGCTGCCGTGGAGGGCGACCGCGATCCTGCGGCGCGGATGCAGGCCGCATTCGCGAGAATCGGCTCGTTCCCACCACCACCGTCCGGAGCGCTCATCCTCGCCGGGTTGCACCGCACGGGTGCACGGCGCACAGCCGATACTCGGAAAGCCACTGTCGTGCAAGGTGTTGTAAGGCAATCGTTTCTTGCGAATGTAGTCCCAGATTTCGGTCTCGGACCAATCGAGCAGCGGACTGACCTTGTGCAGGCCATAGTCGCTGTCCCATTCCACCGGGGCGGCGAGTGCGCGGCTAGCCGATTGGCCCCGCCGGATGCCCGTAACCCAAGCGCCGCGACCGGACACGGCGCGGCGGAACGGCTCTACTTTGCGGATGGCGCAACAGCTGCGACGCTGCTCGAGACCGTCGCGAAAGCCATTGATGCCATTTTCACCCACCCAGCGGTCCATGGCGACGCGGTCGGGGTAATAGATACGCAGCGCACGACCGTAGCGCGCCTGCACGCGCTCGATCAGATCATAGGTTTCGGGGTAGAGCCGGCCGGTATCGATGCTGAAGATCTCGATTTCCGGGACGGCCTCCCAGATGAGGTCCGTTAGCACCATGGATTCGGAGCCCAAGCTATTGGCATAGCACACATTTTTGTATTCGGCGACCGCCGTGCGAAGTTGCGAGATGCTGTCTTCTGCGCGCGCTCGCAGAGGCTTGGGTAGGTCCGGCAGGAATGAATTCATCAGACCGGAAAGTATAGGAAGGACGGGAACCGCGGGAAACGAACTATCGCTTATGACCTCATGCATTTTAGTGCTAGGGAGCAACTCGCCTCGGCCTGCGCAAGCAGCGTTAACCTTATATCCTGTGTCGATGCCACCGCAAAAAATTCGCACCGTCGTCCGGCTGGCCGCGTCATGAAATTCCAGCAATTGCGCTACCTCGTCGCTGTCCACGAGAATGGCTTGAACATCACCGCCGCCGCCCGGCAGCTGCATACGTCGCAGCCTGGGGTGAGCCGTCAGCTGAAGTTGCTCGAGGAAGAACTGGGGTTCCAATTGTTCGAGCGCGAGGGACGTGCGCTCACTCGCACCACCGCGGCCGGTGAGGAGATCATTTCTCGCGCCAGCAGCATCTTGCGCGAAATGCAGAATATACGGCGAACCTCGGCCGAATTGCGCAAGGCGGACGGCGGGACTCTTTCGATCGCGACCACCCACACCCAAGCACGCTATGTGCTGCCGCAGGTGATACGCGCATTCAAGGCTAAGTATCCGAAGGTCCGGCTGCATTTGCATCAAGGCACATCCGAGCAGATTGCTGAGATGGTGGTCCGCGACCAGGTCGATTTCGCCATCGCCACGGGCTCTGAGGAACTGTTTCCGCATTTGGTGCGCCTACCGGTCTATCGATGGCATCGGACAGTCATCGTGCCGCGCGGCCATCCGCTCGCCTCCGCGGGCAAATTGACGCTGAAGAAACTGGCGGATTATCCGATCGTGACCTATGTGTTCAGTTTCTCCGGCCGCTCATCGCTGCCCGCGTTGTTCGAGACCGCGGGGCTTTCGCTCGATGTGGCATTGACCGCGCGCGATTCGGACGTGATCAAAACCTACGTGCGCATCGGTCTGGGAGTGGGCATATTAGCGCGACTGGCCATCGATCCTGTTACCGATGCTGATCTGGTGGTACTGGATGCCGCTCATCTATTCGAAGGCCACACGACTTGGATCGGCTTCCGCCGCAGCGCGCTGTTGCGTGCCTATATGTACGAGTTCATCGAATTGCTGGCACCTCACTTACCGCGCAAGTTGGTGCGCGAAACGGAGCGCTTGGACACGCAGGAAGAGGTGGATCGCATTTTGGCGGACCTCAAGGTCCCCATTCGAGATAACCCGTGAGCGTCCGAATCTGTCGCCGGTTTCAGCAACGCCAGCAACGACGACATGGACCGATTCCACATCGGCCAAAAGGTGGCTGTGCGCTTTCGCCGTTGGCAGGTGTATCCCGGCGAAGCGTTGGCGGTTGCGAGCGCGGCGGCCGGCTAGCGTCGCTGCAGCTGGAACGCGAGCCCGGCGTCGTTGGAGGGCTGATATTCCGCTGAAAATGTCCGCAATGCCTTGCTCGCGCCGGCCATCTCGCCGTCGGGCAGCTCGAAGCTGTTGAAGCCGCAGCGCGCGAGGAAGAAGACCTGATCGCGACGCACGTACCCGGTGGCACGCAACTCCCCCTTGAACTGATAGCGTTCGCGCAGCAAACGGCCTTGAGTGTAGCCGCGCCCCTCACTGGGCCCTGAAAACTCAGCAGCGATCAAGTCGAAACGCGAGAGGTCGGGCGCGAGCTGCTCGAGCTTATGGGCCGGAGAAAGCACCACGCCGAGGCGCCCTGAGGCAGCAAGCCTGCGAGCCTTGTCGGCGAGCCACCGCTCGAAAGTCAGGATGAGACCGCCCTCGGCGCATGCGGGTACGTCGTACCCGGCGTCAGCCAGGTACCTCCAGTCGTCAGCGACCACCCGGCCGTCACGCAGCAGCTGGCGCGGCATACGCTCGTTCCTTGAAGGGTTTCACGCCGAGGCGGCGCACGGTATCGAGAAATCGCTCATCGGGACGCCGCTGTTCGACATACACCGCCAACAACCGCGCAATTGTTTCCGGCACGTCCGCCTTGGCTACCGACGGCCCGATCACCGAACCCAATGAGGCATCGGCGCCGGCCGCGCCGCCGATGGTGATCTGGTACCACTCCTCGCCGCCTTTATCCACGCCGAGGATGCCGATGTTGCCGACGTGGTGGTGCCCGCATGCGTTCATGCATCCCGACATTTTTAGGTCGAGTTCGCCCAGATCGTACAAATAATCGTAATCATCGAAGCGGTCGTTGATGAGTTTGGCGACATCGATCGAACCGGCATTCGCCAGACTGCAAAAATCGAGTCCTGGGCAACAGATCATGTCGGTCAGCGTGCCGATGTTCGGCGTCGCGAGGCCAGCGGCTTGCAGCGTCCGCCACAGTTCGAAGGTTTGCTCCTGTTCGACGTCTGCGAGCAGCAAGTTCTGCGTGTGTGTCACACGCACTTCTCCGAAACTATAGGCATCGGCCAAATCGGCAACGAGCGCCATCTGTGCGTCAGTGGCATCGCCGGGCGCAACATCCGCCTTCTTCAGCGATACGTAAACGGCACGATAGCCAGGCACCTTGTGTTCCGCGGTGTTGTAGCGATACCAGGCTCGAAACGCGGCATCTTTGCCGGAAGTGGGCTCGATGTCGCCGAGATTCCGGTACGCCGGTGGGGTAAAAAAGCTGCCCATACGGGCGACTTCGGCCTGGTCGACCCGCAGGCCGCCATCGCGGATCAATTCCCACTCGGCCTCCACCCGGCGCCGGAATTCGTCGATCCCGAGAGACTTGACCAGGATCTTGATGCGCGCCTTGGTCAGGTTATCGCGCCTCCCCTCCAGGTTATACACTCGCAGTACGGCCTCGAGATACGACAGCAGATGCTCGCGTGGCAAGAAGTCGCGTACCACCTGACCGATGATGGGTGTGCGGCCGAGGCCTCCCCCGGCGAGGATTTCGAAACCATGTTCGCCGTCGGGGCCGCGCACGATGTGCACCCCGACGTCATGCACCAGCGACGCAGCGCGATCCTGTGGCGCGCCGGTGACGGCAATTTTGAATTTCCGCGGCAGATAGGTGAATTCGGGATGGAACGTCGACCACTGCCGAATCATTTCGCACCAGGGGCGCGGATCCTCGAGTTCGTCGGGCGTTATCCCCGCAAGGTGGTCAGACGTGGTGTTACGGATACAGTTGCCGCTGGTTTGAATCGCGTGCATCTCGACGGCCGCAAGCTCGGCCAATATGTCCGGCACGTCCTCGAGTTTCGGCCAGTTGTATTGGATGTTCTGTCGGGTGGTGAAATGTCCGTAGCCGCGATCGTAGCGTCTTGCGATGGCGCCCAAGACGCGCAGTTGCACGGACGACAACAATCCATAGGGAATGGCGACGCGCAGCATCGGCGCATGGCGCTGGATATACAACCCATTACGCAGGCGCAGGTGCCGGAATTCATCGTCATTCAATTCGCCGGCCAGGAATCGCCGCGTTTGATCGCGGAACTGCGCTACGCGCTCGTCGATCAGCGTCCGGTCCATTACGTCATATCGATACATAGCCGGATACTTTAGCTTCCATGCGACCCAGGAAGCCAATATCACGGCGGCATAAACTGATAACCGTGCACTCTATAGGGAGTGGCTTTCCACGGAAACCGTGATTCGCTCGGCAGCCAGGATTTTCAGCCGCGCGCAGCATCGCGGAGTCAAACAAGGTGCGAGCGTGGTGGTCAAAGATTTAACGGAAGTCGTCGTCGCGCCGGACACCTATCAAGTTTCGCCCGAACCCGTTTTGATGACGGCCGAACTGTACGGCGCCCTGGCATTGTGCCTGCACGACGAGGGCCGCGGCGTGGGCGGATTACTCCATTTGCGCTTCATTGGCGGCACCGCACTAGCGAGCGATGTATCGGACAACACACTGAATTCGGTGTTGGTCGTACTCGATCGCTTCAAGCGTGGGGTCATCGGCAGCTCGACCCGGCGCGATGACATTCAAGCGCGCATCTTCGCCCATGCGCTGCCGCCAACGGATGCACGCGAGCCCACCGCAACCTTGGTCGATCTGATTCGAGCGGATCTGGCGGACGGCAAAGTGGCGTGCGGCACGCAAATGACGCGCAGAACGGAACCGGTTCGCGTTTGCTTCCAGCCCTTCGAAGGCCGCGTTTGGGTATCTAGAAACGGCGTCAAGGCGGGCTGAACCCCCACAGGGGTGCCGGAACGCTCAATCCCATGGCTGTTTGCCCATCTCCGGGGCGTTCATTATAAGCTTCTGAGGATCGACCGAATTACCCGGGCCTTGGGGTCGCGGGCGAGTTCATTCAGAGGTGGGACATGCGAGTCGTGTGGGTTGTTGCCCTGTTGTTGGTTTCTGCTTGCGCTAGCGAGAAGCTGGCATTGGCGCCACCGCCCGGTGTGGATTTCAACGGTCAATGGAAACTCAACGAGGCGGATAGCGATGACCCGCAGCGCGTCGCCCTCAGCCAGAGCGCGGGCGCTGCGACCGCCCCGAGCGGATCCAGCGGCGGTCAAGGCGGCCGTGGAGGTGGGCGCGGCGGACGTGGCGGCGCCGGTGGTTTCGGTGGCGGTGGTCCTGGGGGTCCCGCCATGCCAGGAATTGGCGCGCTGAGCGACGGCTTACGTTGGCCCGGCAAGGAACTCGACATCAAACAAGTTGCGGGAGTTGTCACAATCACGTCTGTGGGCGCCAGGCAGGTCTATCAGCCCGTCGCAGACAACAGATCGACCCCTCATCGAAAGCCAAGTCCGCGGGATGACGATGGCGCGTCGCATGGGCGGGAGCTGCGCGCGCGTGACAGAGGCGAGGGGCCGCCGCCCGTCTGCGGCTGGGATGACAAGACGCTGGTGGTAGAGTCCGAGAATCCGGACGATGATCATCCGCCGTTCGAAGAGCGCTATAGTTTGTCCGACGATGGTCAACGCCTGGTCGAAGTGGTTGCTTTCAAGGGCGGGCGCTCTCGGGGATTCACCGTATCCCGAGTTTGGGACCGGGTGTCGCCTGGCGGAGCATCCGCCGCGACCAGCGGCGCGGCGCCGGGTGCGCGCCCACCGCCGCCATAAAAAAGCCGGGCATTGCCCGGCTTTCAAGTCCCCATGCCTAATCGTGGAGCTTTATCAACTGCGCTCCGGCGATGATCGGTCTTTCTACTTCCTTTAAAGGTATATTGCGTCCGAGCAACACTCTAGCCTCGAGAACTTCTTGATGCTACCCATATTGCAAAAGAATTCAAAAATTAATGTATCAAAAAAACCACATTTGACCGGAGAATGAGGTTGCTCGCCCCAGGCCACCCGCCCCGCGAGTCGCGTATCCTTACCCATGAATAGCAAAATAAAGCGGGAGGCCATGAGTGGCTAAGCAACCGAAATTGTCCGCTCCCACCACGACGGTGCGTACGCGGCGCACCTACTTTGATTGCAGGTTCGGTCAACTTCACGTTCGTACTGCGTTCCCGACCAGCGGCGGCTTCGACGAGTGCGTGCCGCTGTTCTGCTTACATCCCAGCGAGGGATCGAGTCGAACGTTCGAGCGTTTTTTGCCTGAGATCGCCGACGATCGGTCCGTTTACGCGCCTGATCTCCCCGGCTGCGGCGAGTCTGATCCGCCGCCAGGCATGAGCTACGCGGATGCTGCGAAGGCAATCGACGACTTGGCGGCTGATCTGCGCCTGCGTCAGATTGACCTTCTGGGGTTCCGTTTCGGAGCGGGCGTCGCTCTCGAATTGGCAGCTGCACGACCCGACCTGGTGCGGCGCTTGGTACTGGTCGCGGTGCCCCCCATTCAGCGGTTGCCCGTCATAACCCAGGATAGTCTGGTCCTGCGAATCAAACTTGGGGTCGGCGATGACTCGCAGTGGGCCAGGGGAACCTTGCCCAAAGCGAAATTCATCGATCTTGCCGAATATGCTGCAGACCTGTTCGAGGCCGCTCCCAAGACTCTGGCGAAGCAAATCGCCGCTTTCCTCGCAGCGAAGCCCTAGGCTCCTGCCCGCCAGCACCTCCATGAGGCTCAATAAGTACATCAGCGAGACCGGCGTGTGCTCGCGCCGGGAGGCCGATAAGTGGATCGAAGCGGGGCGCGTGACATGCAACGGTACGCTCGCCGTGCTGGGCACGCGGGTAAGCGATGGCGACGAGGTGCGCGTCGACGGCAAGCGTCTCGGCATCAAAAAGCAACAAATTTATATCGCGCTCAACAAGCCGGTAGGTATTACTTGCACCACGGAAGCGGATGTCGAGGGGAACATCATCGATCTGATCGGTCACCCGGAACGCATTTTTCCCATCGGCCGACTGGATAAAGACTCCGAGGGTTTGATCCTGTTGACGAACAATGGCGACATCGTCAATGAAATCCTACGTTCGGAGAACAATCACGAGAAGGAATACATCGTGACGGTGGACCGGCCGATAACCGATCTGTCGCTCAAGATGATGGCCGACGGCGTCAAGATCATGGGCGAGATCACCAAACCTTGCAGCGTGTCGAGAATTGATGAAAAGATCTTTCGAATGATTCTCACGCAGGGCCTCAACCGGCAGATTCGGCGCATGTGCTCGGCACTTGGTTACAAGGCCCAACGCCTGCAGCGCGTCCGCATCATCAATATCTGTTTGGGCACGTTAGGCGTGGGCGACTGGCGCGAACTCACCGAAACCGAGCTCCAACGACTCCTCTCCGGCTGATACCGGTAGTCCCCGCCGCGTGCTAGCTCGATCGCAGAACGGCCGGCTGGACGCCCTCGGACCACCGCCGTCCGTTCGCCGCGCGCCATTCCGGGTCCGCGGTCCGCGACGCCAGCCAAGCGAAAAAATCATCTCCCTGGCCGGTCCAATACGCTTGGGTGAACAACACCGCGCCCGCGCTGGATTCGATGGTGAAGCGTCTGCGAAGCCCAAGACTTGCCAAGTCGCGACACCATGTGATGCGAAGCGAGCTCTCCGACAGTGCATATTGATCCGGACCTACTTGGAGATGCAGCCGGCGATCGCGGGCGTAAAGACAAATATTCGGTTGGGACGCCCGGATCAACGCGACGCCATGCACCAGCGCCGGGGGAACGTCGAAGGCAGTCCATGTACCGCCCAACGTATTCCATTGGAGCACCATGCTTTGACGGCGAAAATCGATTACTGGAATGTTCGAGGGAATGGTAGAGGCCATGCTCGCAGCATGCGCTATTAGCGATTCATTTCAAATTATGTTCAGGCAAATCCGCAAGTGCATCGTGCACGATATTCGCCGTGAGGAGTTGCGGCAGCACCAGCGGTTCTGAAGATCCAGGCTTCGCGTTGTACACGACATAGAGCGGCACTCCGGCCCGCCCAAAGCTCGACAAGGCTTTGGTGATGGCGGGATCGCGATTGGTCCAATCGCCTTTCATCAGTGTCACGCCCTTCTCGCGAAAAACCTCTTGCACCGCTGAATCGGCAAACGCATTCCGTTCGTTGACGAGGCAGGTCAGGCACCAACTTGCGGTGAAATTGACGAGCAAGGGCCGACCGGCGGCGTTGATTTCGGCCACTCGTGCGGCGTCATACGGTAGCCAGGCATCCGCGGCAGGCGTCGACGCTGCGGTGCTGCCCGTCGACGCTGCCGCAACGTCGGCAAAGTGCAACGGCAGGAGGACCGCAAGCAGCACGGCTGCTATCGCCGTGACGATCGCGGTGATACGCCCGCGGAGCCCGCTGAATTTGGACTTTTGATACGCCCAGGCCGCCAAAGCGATGAGAATTGCGCCCGCCAGAGCCGCACCCAACCCTAAGGACGAAGTCTGCTGGGCGAGAACCCACAGCAGCCACGCTGCCGATGCATACATTGGAAACGCGAATATTTGCTTCAGCGTATCCATCCACGCTCCCGGCTTGGGCAAAGCGCGACGCATCCACGGCGCGAACGATAGCAGTAGGTAGGGCAGTGACAGACCTACGCCTAAGCTGGCAAAAATGACGAGCGCCACGAGCGGCGATTGCGTCAGCGCTGCGCCAACGGCAGCGGCCATGAAAGGCGCCGTACAGGGCGTCGCGACCAGTGTGGTCAACACCCCCGTGAAAAACGAAGCGCGATAGCCATCGCCGCGAGTGAGTCCGTCACCGACGCCCGCGAGTCCGCCGCCAACTTCGAACACACCAGACAGATTCAAGCCTACGGCCAGCAGTAAGTACACCATGAGCGTCACGAACAGCGGGGACTGCAGCTGAAACCCCCAGCCGATTTGCTCACCGCCTTCGCGCAGCGCCAACAGGATTACCGCGAGACTGAGCATGGAACTGACCACACCGGCCGCAAAAACCAGTCCCTTGGCGCGAACCTTGGCTGGATGCTTTTTCGCCTGTGCGACCAGCCCGATGGCTTTGATGGAGAGCACCGGAAACACGCAAGGCATCAGATTCAAGATCAGTCCGCCGAGAATGGCCAGCACGATGAGCGAAGGCAATGCCGGCGCTGCTGCCAGGGGCGCATTCGCGCCGGCCGGAAGGCCGCCCGCGCCGTTGAAAGTTGCGGCGATTTCCATGGGAACGGCAACCGTGTTGCCGCCGCTCCCTTCGGTGGCCAGCAGCACACCGCGAACGGTACCGTCGTGAGGCGGCTGATAGCCGGCTTTGACGGCAAGCTCGATGGAGTCGTGCGAGCGCGTAAGCGTTTGCGGCGCGCCGTACTCAATGCTGCCCTCAGCGTACGGGTAAAACGCCAGCGATTCGATGTGAGACAGCGCTGGGCCCCACATCTTGCCGAGCGTTATCACCAGTTGTCCGTTCTGCAACCTGGCGCTGGACGACGCCGGTTCCGGGTTCGGCAAGTCACTGCGTGCCGCTGCAAACAACGCCGCGTCCTTAGGATCGGCGGCCGCGGCGGTCGCGCTTACGGGTAGATTCAGCAGCAGATTGGCATCTTCCGGAACACAGACATCCGAACAAACAAGCCAGCTGGCCTTAGCCCGCAATAGGGCGGCGCGCCCCAGTTCGAGATCCTTCGGCGCTGTGATTTCGACCAAGTGCACGGCGTGCTTCGCATAGCCGTAATTGACCAACGGCGGCAGCTCGAAACGGTGCGGTGTGGTCCACACCATCTCGCCGGCGGTGAATCCCGGCGGTAGGCTCCAGGCCAGACTGGTGGCCTGGCCCGAGTCCCCTGGGTTGCGCCAATAAGTATGCCAGCCATCGCGAATGTTGAACTCAAGAGCCACCCAAATGGACTGACCGGGCGCAATAGCGTTGGTTTCGCTCGCCAGTCGTGCCTTGACGTTGTCGGTCGCTACCACATTTCCCGAGAGGGGATAGGCCGCCGGCGAGGCGATCAAAAACCCAAAAATCAACCATTTGAAGGTACGCATGAGCCGTATGTTACTCAATTAACGCGGTGCACCCGGCATTGGGCGGAGTGGGTTGTGGAACATCTCACAGTCCCTAAGGACCATACCGCCGCCCAGTCGCTTGAGCTACTGTAGGCGCGCCAACTTAAGGCCACTCATGCACGAAAACTACTTAGAACGAATCCTCAAAGCGAAAGTGTACGACGTTGCCGTCGAAACAGCGCTGGATGCAGCGCCGCGCCTCTCGTGGCGCCTGAATAATCGCGTTTTCTTCAAGCGTGAAGACCTCCAGCCGGTCTTTTCGTTCAAAATACGTGGCGCCTACAATAAAATCGCCCACCTTTCGTCGATCAATGCGGCGCGCGGCGTCATCTGCGCATCCGCGGGCAACCACGCGCAAGGGGTTGCACTGGCCGCATGCACCCGCGGCATTCCCGCGCTCATCGTCATGCCGCTGACCACCCCCGATATCAAGGTGCGTGCCGTCGCGGGTTTCGGCGCCGAGATCGTGCTGCACGGCGATGACTACGATCAGGCTTACGAGCGTGCTCTCGTGCTCGCGCGCGAGCGCGGGCTGGTGTTCGTGCATCCGTTCGATGACCCCGACGTGATCGCGGGTCAGGGTACGATTGCCATGGAAATCCTGCGGCAGCAGCATGGCGACGAGATCGACGCGATCTTCGTGCCCGTGGGCGGTGGAGGTCTCATCGCCGGTATCGCAGCCTACGCGAAAGCGCTGTATCCATGTATCAAGATAATCGGCGTCGAACCGGAGGATTCGGCCGGTATGTACGAATCGCTGCAAGCCGGCAAGCGCGTGACGCTCGATCGCGTAGGCGCGTTCGCGGACGGCGTGGCGGTGAGACGGGTCGGAGAGGAAACCTTCAGACTCGCGCGCGAGTATGTCGATGAAATCGTTTTGGTGACCACCGACCAAATCTGCGCCGCGATCCAAGACATATTCGAAGACACCCGGTCCATCGCGGAGCCTGCAGGCGCCTTGGCGGTGGCCGGCATCAAAAAATACGTGGCTCGGGAAAGCTGCACCGGACGCTTGTTCATTGCGATCAACGGCGGCGCGAACATGAATTTCGATCGGCTGCGTTATGTAGCCGAACGCGCCGACATCGGAGCGCAGCGCGAATTACTGTTGGCCGTCGAGATTCCGGAGGAGCCGGGATCGTTTTTGAAATTTTGTGCGCTCTTGGGAAGGCGCAGCGTGACCGAATTCAACTATCGCTACGGCGACGTGCGGGCGGCGCAGGTGTTCGTGGGGCTGGGTCTGACGCAAGGCCGGCCGGAACGCGAGTCTCTTATCGAGACCATCGCGGCTGCAGGCTTTGACGTACACGACATGACCGACAATGAAATGGCAAAACTCCATGTGCGGTACATGGTGGGCGGACAAGCGCGTGGGCTGACGAACGAGCGCCTATATCGCTTCGAATTTCCCGAGCGCCCGGGCGCGCTGCTGAAATTCTTGCAGGCGATCGGCTCCGGCTGGAACATCAGTCTTTTTCACTACCGCAATCATGGTTCGGACTACGGGCGCGTACTGGCAGGAATTCAAGTGCCGGAGGACACGCACAAAGACTTCTGTCTGCATCTCAATGATCTGCAATACGCTTACATCGAAGAGACCGACAATCCTGCCTACAAGATTTTCTTGGGCGGGTAGCTAGTGTCGGCGGCATACCACGTGTTGCGCGTGCCGCGGCATGAAACAGTGCGCGTACGCGGCCTCGATCTCCATCTGACGCGTTGGGGCCCGGACCCCTCCGAGTCGAACCTGCCGGTGTTTTTGCTGCACGGCTGGCAGGATACCGGGGAGACGTTTCAATTCATGGTCGACGAGTTCAAACGGGATTGGCCACTGGTGGCATTGGACTGGCGCGGATTTGGAAGGAGCGAATGGCCGCCGGGGGGCTATTGGTTTCCGGACTACTTTGCTGATCTCGACGCGTTGCTCGACCAGCTTTCGCGGGGAACGCCGGCCCGCATCGTCGGCCACAGCATGGGCGGCAATATTGCCAGCCTCTACGCAGGCCTTCGGCCGGAGAGGGTGCGGTGCGTCGCGAACTTGGAAGGTTTCGGCCTGCCACGGTCCTCGCCCGAACAGGCGCCCGCGCAGCTCCGCCAATGGCTGGACCAAGTCAAATCGAGACCCATGCTGAAGGATTACGAGTCAGTCGAGCAGCTGGCCTCCGTCATTCGATTCCGTTACCCACGGTTCAGCGTCGCTCAGGCCGGCTTCGTGGCGGCTGCATGGAGCCAAGAGGGTGACGGCCGCGTCCGATTGTCGGGCGACTCGCGGCACCGTTGGGTCAACCCCGTCCGCTACCATCGGGAAGATGCAGAAGCGTGTTGGCGAGAGGTGAAGGCGCCCGTCTTGATGCTCTTTGGCGAGGAATCGGAGTACCTGTCCAAGCTCGGCGCGGACGGCAGTGATGCCGCGTTTCGGAACATCATCCCTCACATCGAAATCGTCCGTATCGCCGGCGCCGGACACATGCTGCATATTGAAAAGGCGGGCGTGGTCGCGGCGCTGATCGAGAACTTCCTGAGTGTTCATGAATGCCGGTGACACGACGCATTTTCCCGACCCGCTTCGGTCAGATGCATCTACGCAGCGTCGCGGGCAGGGGCGTGCCGCTGGTGCTGCTGCACATGTCGCCGCGGTCTGGCGAGATGTGGAAAGAGCTGCAGGGACGGCTTACGCGACCCAGCTATGCTCCCGATCGAATAGGGTATGGCTTCTCAGAGGCTAGCAGACCTTGCGTGTGAAGCCCTTGCTCAAACCCGACGCTGCCTACATCGATTTACCGACTGTAGGTCAGGACCCGTTCCACGTTGCCGTGGATCGCATGGCAGACCTTTTGCAGCAGTACCTGCCGGCTGAATGAACGTTCCGTCTGCATGGATGTAACGAAAGCACCGCCGTTCGATCTCACGAGCAACCGCGCCGGCGACCGGCTGAAAAGCGAGGCCGCAGCCCTCAACGCCGATGAGGTCGTCGGCATCAAGACGTACATCATCGAGTTGGGATCGAGCTTGGTCGAGATCTTCGCGGTGGGCACCGCCATGCGCAAGATGACCGATGTTGGCGTGCAAACCGCGAACCTGCCTGCGCAGGCCATCATTCGCGACAAGGACACCTGGCTCAGCGGATCGGGCGGCTTCGATCTGCAATCCACGCGCGCGGGAGGGTAGTTGGTCAGGAAGTTCTTCGCGATCTTTTTGCTCGTCGTGCTAGCGATGGCGGCCACGACCATGAGTGCGTCGTCACGTCATCGGCATCGGTCGAGCGATGCGACTCCGGGCGAGTTCGACTACTATCTGTTGTCGCTATCGTGGTCGCCGGCGTTCTGCCTGCAGTCTCCGAGTGCGGCAGAGTGCAATGGGCCGCGGCGCTTCGGGTTCATCGTGCATGGCTTATGGCCGCAAAACGAGCACGGATGGCCTGAAAATTGTGCCGGGAGTGAGCTGCCCGACAATGTCGTGCAAGGCATTTCTGACTTGATGCCGGCTCGCGGTTTGGTCTACCACGAGTGGTCGGCGCACGGTACTTGCAGCGGGTTGGATCCCGCCGATTTCTTTGCGCTGCTGCGACGCGCTTATGAGTCCATTGCGATACCGGCGCCATTCACGCGCCGCAGCGGCGCGATCGAACAATCGCCTTCGGCGATCACTGCCGCGTTTTTTCAGGCCAATCCTCGTTTGCAGCCCGACTCGGTCGTTCCCACGTGCAGCCGACAAGGAGCGCCGCGCCTGCGCGAGGTGCACGTGTGTTTCAGCCGTGATCTCACGCCACGCGCTTGCTCGGCGGATGCGCTCAGGGAAGCCTGCCGCGCGTCGTCCGTGATTGTGCCGCCGATTCGGTAGCGGCCGCCGGCACGACTCGGCCTCTAGCGGAAGCGATCCAGCTGTTGAAGCTTGCCGGTGCGACGATCGTCGCAACCTACTCGGCATGATGATACCACCGATAAAAGTGGCTGGTGGGAGCGACGGCCGTTTAGAATACCGATACTTCTGACGCTTTTGTCGAATTTCGAGCAGCCCAATGGATCGACCACCGTTGCCTCCATTCACGCCTGACACGGCCGCGCAAAAAGTGCGCATGGCCGAGGACGCGTGGAACACGCGAGATCCGTCGCGGGTAGCGCTTGCCTACACGGCCGACAGTCGATGGCGTAACCGAGTCGAATTTCTGCAGGGTAGGGACGCAATCCACGCATTTCTCGTTCGTAAATGGTGTCGCGAACTCGACTATCGGTTGATCAAGGAACTTTGGGCGTTCGCCGGCAATCGCATCGCCGTGCGTTTCGCCTATGAATGGCACGATGACAGCGGCCACTGGTTTCGGAGCTACGGTAACGAGAATTGGGAATTCGACGAGCACGGCTTGATGCGAATACGGATAGCCAGCATCAACGATCTTCCGATCGCGCAGAGTGAGCGCAAATATCATTGGCCCTTGGGTCGGCGACCGGACGAGCATGCTTCTTTGACCGCACTCGCCCTTTGAATTCCACCGGCCTCCCGAGTGGATTCGCGATCTTAAGAGAACGCGATTTCACCCTCTCGGTCTGCGCAAGGTTTTTTCCGGCGCTGCTATTGCTGTTCTTCGCGATCGGTAAGGTCGTCAGCACGTTGCCGAGCGGCCTCGACAACGGTGCGCAGCGGGTATATTGCGCTGCAGCAGGCATCCTGGTGCTCACTGTGCCCCGGTGATCATCGGCGCATCGCATGAATTGGGCGAGTTCGAATCGGAGTTTACCGCAGCCGGGTGCCGCTTTGTTCCTGCCAATGTGCTGGGCGGAATAGTAACATTGCTGGTGACCGGACTGTGGGCGTGCATTGTTCCCCTAACTGTGGCGCCTGCAGACATTCGAGCAACTGCAGGACAACCACCTGAATGGAACATAAAGACCCCCAGGCTCATTCGTCCAAACATGACCACCATAGTCACGAGCACGAGCATGATCACAACGCGAGCGGCAGCCATGGGCGCCACAATGACCACGCTCATTCGCATGGACATCACGGACACTCTCATGCGTTGACCACCGATGGGAGCAACGCACGCATGGGCGTTGCAGTCGTTCTCAATATGGCTTTCGTCGCCATCGAGGGAACATTCGGATTCCTGGCGAATTCAGTGGCATTGATCGCCGATGCCGGTCATAACTTGGGCGACGTGCTAGGACTGATCTGTGCGTGGACTGCGATCCGCCTGTCGCGCCGTCCGCCGGGCGGAAGGTTTACGTATGGTTTGGGGCGCTCATCTGTTTTGGCCGCGCTTACGAACGCGGTGTTGCTGCTGTTGGCCTGCGGCGCCATCGCGTGGGAGGCCATAGGGCGTCTCGCGTCGCCGCCGAACGTTGCCGGGACTACGGTCATGGGCGTTGCGGCGATCGGCATCGTACTGAACGGCATCAGCGCTTGGTTGCTGCACGGTGGAAGCCACGATGATTTGAGCCGCAGAAGCGCGTTCATTCACATGCTCGGCGACGCCGCGGTCTCCGCCGGCGTGCTGATCTCGGGCGGTCTCATTCTAGTCACTCACTGGAATTGGCTCGACCCGGTGGTGAGCTTATTGATCGTTGCCGTTATCTTAATGAGCACGTGGAGCCTATTGCGTGACTCCGTCCATTTGTCGCTGGACGGCGTCCCAGCCGGTGTCAATTCCAAAGCGGTGATGTCGTTCTTGGCCGGTCAGCGGGGTGTCACGGATGTACACGACCTGCACATTTGGGCGCTGTCCACCACCAGTGTTGCCCTAACGGCGCATTTGGTGGTGCCTGACCGAGACGCCGAAGACGCGCTGCTCGGGTCCCTAACGCCTTTTCTCAAGAAGCGCTTTCGTATCGATCATGCCACGCTGCAAATCGAACGCGACCGCTGCGACCACGGCTGTGAGGCTTAGGCCTTGGCAAAAAGGTAATATGAGACCAGCCATTCGCGCCCGTATGCATAGCCCCACAGCTCCGCGCACGACATGAAAAATACCAGTGATCCCCAACCGCAGCCCAATTCCAGGATCCGATCGCCGTCCCGCAACCGCGCGCGTTCGGCGGTCAGCGTGAGCATATTGGCTTCGGCCTGATCCAGCGTTTCCCCGGCGTTTCG
>Ga0066789_10000126_pt1 | contig 24068 bp, 18 predicted proteins | sample OrgsoiDNA2013049_FD_70960 | JGI IMG/M metagenome (GOLD analysis project Ga0066789, IMG submission 70960) | Permafrost soil microbial communities from the Arctic, to analyse light accelerated degradation of dissolved organic matter (DOM) -... | ecosystem: Environmental > Terrestrial > Soil >...
GCTTCTCGGCCTCGGACAAGAAGGGCGAACATTTCAAAGTTGACGCCGAGTACGTGAACAAGATGCTGGCGGACATTGTGAAGGACCAGGATTTGAGCCGGTACATTCTGTAGGCATCCCGCCTCGCGATCAGCACTCTGTTATCCTGCCCGAGTTATTTCCGACGCCATGAAATCCCCTGACCGCGCTCGCCTCGCTTCCCTCATGCTGCGCGAGCAAAAGCGCTTTTCCGACGAGCGTCCAAAATCCAAAGCATTGTTTGAACGGGCGACCAAGTCCCTGCTGGCGGGCGTTCCCATGAACTGGATGAGCAAGTGGGCGGGAGCTTTTCCGCCATTTGTGCGGGAAGCGCAGGGCGCATATTTCTACGATGTCGATGGGCACCGATACATAGATTTTTGTCTCGGGGATACCGGCGCGATGACCGGGCACTCTCCTTACGCAACCGTGAAGGCGGTCGAGGAGCAGATGAAGCGCGGCATCACCCTGATGCTGCCCGGCGAAGATGCAATCGTTGTCGCCGAAGAGTTGCAGCGGCGCTTCGGACTTCCGTACTGGCAATTCGCGCTGACGGCGACCGATGCCAACCGCTTTTCGATTCGCCTGGCGCGGCAAATTACGGGGCGGCCTAAGATTCTGGTTTTCAACTGGTGCTATCACGGCACCGTGGACGAATGCTTGATCACTCTGCAACCGGATGGGACAGCCCGCGCGCGCAGCGGGAATGTTGGGCCGCCGGTGGATCCGTCGGTGACAACCAAGGTAGTCGAGTTCAACGATGTGGCGGCATTGGAGCAAGCGCTCGCGCCGGGCGACGTCGCTTGCGTGCTGGCTGAGCCGGCGATGACCAATGTCGGAATCGTGCATCCGCAGCCGGGATACCATCAGGCGCTGCGCGACCTCACCCGCAAGCATGGAACGCTGCTGATCATTGATGAAACACACACGATCTGCGCTGGCCCTGGAGGATATACGCGGGCTGAGAACCTTGCCCCTGACGTTTTAGTGTTCGGCAAAGCGATCGGCGGCGGGATTCCGGGAGCGGCTTACGGGTTTTCGCAGGAAGTTGCGGGCCGCATTTCTGCGAAACAGAGTCTTGAGGATTGCGACGTTGGCGGGATTGGCGGGACGCTGGCGGGGAATGCGATGTCGCTGGCCGCGATGCGGGCCACGCTGACGAAGGTGCTCACCCAGGATGCGTTCAACAGGATGATTCCGCTGGCGGAGCGCTGGACCAAAGGCGTGCAAGCTGCCATCGGCGAGTTCGGGATGCCCTGGCACGTAACCCGACTGGGATGCCGCGCGGAATACTTGTTTTCGGCGAGTCCGGCCAAGAACGGCCAGCAGGAGCATGATGCAATGGACTTTGAACTAGAACGCTTCATGCACTTGTACGCCATGAATCGGGGAATTCTGCTTACTCCGTTTCACAACATGGCGCTAATGTCCCCGCAGACCGACGCGGCGGATATTGATCAACACACCAGGGTTTTCTACGAGTGTGTTCGTGAACTGATGGGATTGGCGCTGAAATAGTCTGGTAGTCTCTTCTGCATCTGATGAATCTCACAAGATTGAAATCGGGAGTTCCTCTGCTCGCGCTGGGATTGCTTGCCGGTTGCGGCAGTCCGGGAGTTCCGTTGCCACCGTCGCTGGAGCTGGCGCGGCCAGTCAGCGACTTGCGCGCGGTGCGCAAGGGCAACGCGGTTTATCTCACCTGGTCGGCGCCAGAAAACACCACGGACCGGCATAATATCGAGCATCCCGGGCCTACCGAGGTTTGCCGTGCCGTAGGCTCTACCATGCGCGAGTGCGGCGTCGCGGTCGTCAAAATCCCCTTCGCAAAAATGCCGCCGGCAACGAAAGCCGCGCCCAAACCTCAGGTGAGTTATTCCGATCCCCTTCCGCCAAACTTGCCTGCGGAGAATCAAACTGCGACGTTGGTGTATGCGCTGAGTGTTTTAAATTCTTACGGAAGAACCGCGGGCCTTTCTAATCAGGTGCAAGTTCCGGCGGCGGCCACGCTGCCTGCGCCGGCTGATTTTCAGGCGCAGCTTACGGCGGAAGGGGTGAGGCTCACGTGGAAGCCCAGCACTCCGCCTAAGGACGTTCTTTCCGGCTTAAGTTATTTGTACCGGGTATATCGCCAGGAGACGGGAACGAACGCTGAGACTGTAGTGGGAGAGGTTGCACTGACCGATCAACCCTCGCCCACTCTGCTCGATCGTAGTTTTGCGTGGGAAAAGACTTACGACTACCGGCTCACGGTGGTGACGGTGATCGCGCAAGAAAAGGCGGCCGAGCAGCAGGTGGAAGGCGAGGACTCGCCGACGGTGACGGTCGTTGCCCGCGATGTATTTCCGCCGGCGACTCCTGCGGGATTGCAGGCTGTTTTTTCCGGCCCGGGGCAGAAGCCGTTCATTGATTTGATTTGGGCGCCGGACACGGAATCTGATTTGGCGGGCTACAACGTTTACCGGCACGAGCAGGATGGTCAGACGGTCAAGCTGAACTCGGATGTGGTGAAGACGCCCGCGTTCCGTGACGCGGAAGTTGTTGCCGGACACCAGTATTTCTACTCGGTCACTGCGGTTGATGTGCGGGGGAACGAGAGCTCGCGCTCAGAGGAAGCGAGCGAAACGGTGCCGTCTCAGTAAGTGAGTCAGGAAATTAGCGCTTGATTCTCACCTGCACCGGAGCTCCATCCGGTAGCGCTCCATCCAGCAATTCGATTTTTCCATCGCGCACAACTCCGTTGAATTCCTCCGGCATTGGCTGCGTACGCGGCGCGAGCGTGGTCGATCGCCCGGAACCCTTATCCATCGCCTCATTAGCCAACTGGTCGGCTTCACGGTTGTGGCCGCGCAGGACGTGCTCAATCTGAAACCATTCTAGTTTCGCGATGAGCTGGCTGGCCCGCGCATGAAGATCACGCAGCGTCGGCTCCTTCACCTTGTAGATACCCTTGATCTGGCGGACCATGAGTTCAGAATCACTGACTACTTTGAGGGCGGGGTGACGGTGCTCGACAGCATATTCGAGAGCGCCGATCAGAGCCTGGTATTCGGCGACATTATTGGTCTGCATGCCCAGATACTTGCTGAGGCCCGCGACCTTGTTGCCTTTAGAATCCTGAATCACAACCCCGTAACCTGACGGGCCGGGATTCCCGCGCGCTCCACCGTCGGTGTGGGCGATGAGATAGTTTTCCGGAGCGGGCTGCATCTTCATAGCGCTCACCTGCCCGCCGCCAGCCGGGTCGCCAGCCGGGCCGGAAGACTGGCGGCAAATATCTTTTCCTGCGCAGCCCTGACGTCGTAGGGAACCCGGCAAAAAGTTATGATCCGACGGTCGGTGTCGAACAGCGCGAACCCGGAGCGCCAATCGCCGTCGCGCGGCTGCCCGATCGAACCTGGGTTGATCATGTAACTCACTCCGGTTTCGAGTTCGAAATCGCAAGTTTCTTTTTGTCCGATGGTGGCGTATTCAGGATGCGCGGTCTCGCCGAATCCGTTGCGCAGAACGAAGGCTCCCTGAATGTGGGTGTGCCCGAAAAAAGTTACGGTCACGTCGGAGCCGATCAGGGCCGGGAGCGCGTCTTGAATCAGGACCACGTAGCGATCTTCGTCGTCGGGCGCGCCGTGCACGAACTGGACACCCGAAAGCTGGGGAATAGAGATGGGTCCCTGCGGCAGGGTGCGCAGCCAGTCCATGTTGTCGCTGGTGAGCTGGGCGCGGTTCCAGAGCGCGGCCAGTCCGGCCATGGGATTGAAACTCTCAATGTCATCGAGTCCGGCGACGACCTTGTCGTGGTTGCCGCGGACTACGGTTTGGACCACCGACTGGCCTGCGCCCAGTTCGCGCACCCTGGCGGTGACTTCGTTGGGGCTGGCGCCGTAGCCGACAATGTCGCCAAGATTCACGATGGCGTCATGCGGCGGCGCGACCGCCAGCGAAGCTTCCAGAGCTTCCAGGTTGCTGTGAATGTCACTGAGCAGGAGTATGCGCATTCGTTAATCGAACCCGAGAACTTGCGATTATACGGGAGGGTTGACCACAGGACATCGCGCCCAGTGTCCGGGGCTGAGTTCCGCGAGTTTGGGAAGCTGCTCGCGGCACGCAGGGACGCGCAGACCGCAACGCGGCTCGAAGGGACATCCGCTCGGAAGCTGGCCGAGCGACGGGACCGTGCCTTCGATGGTCTGCAACGGGCGGTTGCGAGCCGTCGACAGCGTGGGTGCAGCTTCAAGCAATCCGCGAGTGTAAGGATGTGCAGGCGCACGGAAAATTTCCGCCCGCGGGCCGAGTTCCACAAGATTTCCGGCATACATGACCGCGACTTTGTCCGCCGCCTTCGAAACTACGGCCAGGTCATGGGAGATGAAAAGCATGGTCAGCCCAAACTTCTCCCGGATTTCGGCCAGCAAGTCCAAAATCTGAGCCTGAATTGTTACGTCGAGCGCGGTGGTGGGTTCGTCGGCGATCAGCAATTCCGGGCGGTTCACAATCGCCATGGCAATCATCACCCGCTGCCGCATCCCGCCAGAAAGCTCGTGCGGAAAATCGCGGGCGCGGCGCGCGGGATCGTCAATGGCCACTTCCTTCAATGCTTCCACGGCGCGGTCGTGCGAGTCTTTCTTGGAAACGGCATTGTGGGCGCGGACCGCCTCGGCAATCTGCTCGCCGACACGCATTACCGGATTCAATGCGGTCATCGGCTCCTGAAAAATCATGGAAATGCGGGACCCGCGGAGAAGGCGCATCGACTCAGGATCGAGGCTGAGCAGGTTTTGCGGCTTGCCGTCAGTGGTAAGCAGGATTTCGCCGCTTACATTCGCCTGCGTCGGCAGCAAGCGCATGATGGCGAGCGACGTAACTGACTTCCCCGAGCCGGATTCTCCCACCAGGCTTAGGACTTCTCCTCGCGAGACACCAAAACTTACATCTCGCACGGCAGTGAGCGCGCGCGGAGACGCGGGGAATTCGACGGTTAGATTCCGAAGGTCGAGCAGCACTTGCACATGTTAGCAGTGTCGCGGTTTCGCGCACGGTTGGCGGGCGAGGGCGCCCGCCCCAAACTTGCCGTCACAGCGGTATATTCCCATGCTTCTTCGGCGGGTTCTTGTCCCTCTTAGTTCCCAGCATTTCCAGGGCTTGGACTAGCTTCTTGCGGGTATCGCGAGGCTGGATTACGGCGTCCACGAAGCCGCGTTCGGCGGCGATGTAGGGATTGGCGAAGCGGTCGCGGAATTCTTCGATCTTCTGAGCGCGCAATTCCTCGCGATCTGAAGCCCGGTCGAGCTCGCGACGATAGACGATGTCCACTGCGCCTTCGGCGCCCATGACGGCGATTTCGGCCGTCGGCCATGCATAGTTCACGTCGGTGCGAATGTGTTTGGAGGCCATGACGCAATAGGCGCCGCCGTAGGCTTTGCGCGTGATGACTGTGAGCTTGGGCACGGTGGCTTCGGCGAAGGCGTAGAGCAATTTCGCGCCGTGGCGGATGATGCCGCCGTATTCCTGTTGCGTGCCCGGGAGGAAGCCGGGGACGTCTTCAAAAGTAATCAGCGGGATGTTGAAGCAGTCGCAGAAGCGGACGAAGCGCGCGCCTTTTACCGACGCGTTGATGTCGAGCGTTCCGGCCAACACTGCAGGCTGATTGGCGACGATGCCGACGGAGCGGCCGTTCATGCGGGCGAATCCTACGACGATGTTTTTTGCGTAATGCTCCTGCACTTCGAAGAAGTATCCGTCGTCGACCACGGCGCGGATTACGTCTTTGATGTCGTAGGGAAGATTCGACTGCGCGGGGACGATAGTGTCGAGGGCGGCGTCAGCGCGGTCGATGGGATCAGTACAGGCCTTGCGCGGAGGCTCATCCAGATTGTTCGATGGGAGGAAGCTCAGCAACTCGCGCAACATGGAGAGGCATTCGGCGTCGTCGTGGGCGAGAAAGTGCGCCACGCCGGAGGTTTCGTTGTGCGTGACCGCGCCGCCGAGCTGTTCTTTGGTGACGTCTTCGTGCATGACGGTTTTGATGACGTCGGGGCCGGTGATGAACATGTACGAAGTATTGTTGACCATGGCGATGAAGTCGGTGATCGCGGGCGAATAAACCGCGCCGCCTGCACACGGCCCCATGACGGCCGAGAGTTGCGGAATGACGCCGCTGTAAAGCGTGTTGCGCAGAAAAATGTCGGCGTATCCGGCGAGCGAGACGACGCCTTCCTGAATGCGCGCGCCGCCGGAGTCGTTCAGTCCGATCAGCGGGGCGCCGACACGGGCGGCCATGTCCATCATCTTGACGATCTTGGCGGCGTTGGTTTCGGAAAGCGAGCCGCCGAAGACGGTGAAATCCTGGGCAAATACAAAGACCAGCCGGCCCTCGATGCGGCCGTAGCCGGTGATGAATCCGTCGCCATAATATTTTTGTTCGGACGTTCCAAAATCGCTCGCGCGATGGGTGACGAAGCGGTCGGTTTCCTCGAATGTGCCTTCGTCGAGAAGAAAATCGATCCGCTCGCGGGCCGACATCTTGCCCTCTTTGTGCTGGCGCTCACGACGCTCTTTCCCGCCTCCGTCTTCAGCCAAATGATCGCGGCGTTTCAGCTCTTGAAGTTTTTGCTCGAGGTCCATGGTGGGGATTATAAGACCGTCGTCGGTCGTTCGTCGTTGGCCCAAGCTCCAGGGAAGGATTCCGAAAGTCAAAAGCCCCGCCCTATCTCTGCAAAGAACGCAGAGACAAGGACGGGGTACCCTCTGGAGCGTCTGAAGAGCCAAGATCCAAGATTCGCACTACTCCATGCTTGAACCCAGTGGGTCGTAGCGGTACTTGTGACCGTCCCAGTAAATCGCTGAGGTCATCTTGTCTTCGCCGGCTTCCTCGATGTAAATAGCGGTCGTGGATTTCTTTTTGTTGATTTTCATTTTCTTGACGGTGATGGTCTTGACGGCGAGGTTGATGATGACAAATTTGGCCAGCGGAGTTGGCGATCGCCAGGCCTCTGGGCCCGCGCCGTGAATGATCAGCAGAGCGATTCCGCGCACCTTGGGATCGTCGGGAGCGAGGCCGGTCGTGATCGTGACATTGCCATAGCCATAAAACGAATCCAGCGGATCGATGACTTTGTAATCATTCTGGCCCTGGTCAATCAGCGGGTTCTTGCAACGGGCGACGACGACGATGTCTTCGACTCCATCCGCATTCAAGTCCGCGGTCATGGGAGGCCATTGCGGAGTCAGGGTGCAGGTATCGCTGAAATGCTTGTGCACGAAATCGTCGTCGATAGCTGGGCTGGGAGCTGCGACGGGAACTGGGTTGGGAGCTGTGGGCGCTTGCTGCGCTGCCAGCGATGCGCTGAAACACAAAAGAATGGCGATGAGGAACAGGTGACACTTCATGAAGCTACTCTAGCCCTGCTATCCCCGCAAAAACAGAGGCTAACGGGGTAACCGCGGAACGTGGGTCTAGGCCCGGAAGTTCTCCCAGCCACGCGGTTTGAATTCGCTACCCGACTTGCCTGCCAACAGAATCCTGCGCACGTCGCGGCGAACGTATCCGATTTCGGTGATTTCTACGCCTGCGATCTGGCTCGGTACGCGCGTCCCGCGTCGAGCGGTGAACAGAAGCTCGTAGTCTTCGCCGCCATGCAGGGCGAATTGAAAGTCAACCTCGTGGGCGGGTTTGCCGATGCTCGCCCTCGGCACCGCATCTTGCCGAATCTCGGCGCCGAAGCCGCTTTCCTGGCAAAGGTGAAAGAGATCGGTGGAAAGCCCGTCGCTGGTATCGATCATGGAGGACGCGATGGCCTTCTCGCCCAGAATTCGTCCGACAGCGATTCTCGGGTTGGGAAAGAAATGACGAGGGAACTGCTCCGGTTTCAGATTCTTTTTGGGATTTGAATCAAGCCGGCTGAGTGTGGCCGTGGATCCGCCCAGTTCTCCAGTGACGTAGATCCGGTCGCCAGGTCGCGCGCCCGATCGCAGAATCGCTTTGCCTCTTGGAACCGATCCCAGGACGACGATATCGGCGAGTATGCCGTTTGGCGACTGCGAAGTATCTCCGCCCGACAGAGTGACATTGAACTCGGCCGCAAGTTTCAGCAGGCCGTCGAAAAAGTGGTCCACCCAACGCTGGGGCAGCTTCGGAGGCAGAGCCAATGAAAGGAATGCCGCGACCGGATCTCCGCCCATGGCGGCAATGTCACTCAAGCCGCGCGCCAGGCAGCGGTGGCCAACGCTTTCGGGGGGATGCCAGTCGCGGCGAAAATGCACGCCTTCCAGGCTGAAGTCAGTCGTGACCAGAACTTCACGGCCGGCGGGGATGCGGAGGACGGCACAGTCGTCCCCGATGCCTGCGGCTACCGCTGGCTTGGGTCGCACACGCCGGCGGATGCCAGCAATCAGGGATCGCTCGGGTAAAGGCAAGGCGAAGCCATGATAAGCGATGCGCGCCGCGGGGCCAAAACAATGGCCTCGAGTTCCTTGGAGGACGGCCCTTTGGGTACCTTCGTCACCATTCCAAAAACCGTAGATTGGCCAGCTGGACATGAAAAGTTACTCATCCTTCGTAATGAAAATGCCGAGACAGTCTCGTTGACATGGGGAACCAGCTTTGGTACCTTTGGCGGAGTCATCTAACCAGCTTTGGCGGAGCTAAGTGCTGCATCCGCTTTGGATTGCAGCCGCAGTGAGTTTTGGCAGCATCTGGTTCCAATTGGGAAGGACACGTTTCGGCCTTGTCCCACAAGGGAAACGCGAGTCTGGGAGCCAGGATTCGAGTGCCGGGCACTGACAAAAAGGTGCCGGGGGGTTGACCCGGTTTCCGGAAACAAGTAGCGAAAGGGAAATTTGCCGAAGCGCTTCTACATTCTTTTTGTAGCTCGCGGAGAAGACGGCCAACTGCGCAAGATTCCTATTCCTGCGCGGTATCTGTACGTTTTGGTCGTGGGTGCCGTGGTGGGAGTGCTGGGGCTTACCGGCATTGCCAGCTCGTACGTCCGCATGCTGCTCAAGGTGTCGGGCTACAACGAGCTACGCGCCGAGCAGGAAGATCTGAAGAGCCGGTATTCGCACCTGGAGCAGGATGCCAGGGAGCGGGATATTCAGGTGGCATCTCTGGGTTCGCTGGCGAACGATGTTTCCTCGCTTTATGGGTTGAAGCCCGAGCCGGTGCTGATGGCTGCGGCTTCCTCAGATAACGTCGAGGGCCCGCAGGTCAGTTCCTCGCTGGACCGGCTTTCCACGCTCAAGACTGTCGCGATGAGCGGCGCGACGACCGCTGGCCTGTCGCTTGGACTTACCCGCAACGCAACTACAGCTGACTGGCTGCGGGCCAATTCCGCGCCCAACATGTGGCCGGTAGAAGGCCCCATCACGGGATCGTTTGGCGAGCGGATTGATCCATTCAACGGTGAAGGCGCATTCCACTCCGGCGTGGACATCGGTTCGGCTTACGGGCAGCCGGTGGTGGCTCCGGCCGAAGGCGTGGTTGAGTTCGCCGATTTCCTAGGCGGGTACGGGCGCGCCATAACCCTTGACCACGGCCACGGAATCACGACGCGCTACGGACACTTGGCCAGCTTTGCGGTCTTTCCCGGACAGCACGTGCACCGCGGCGACACCATCGGCTACGTCGGCGACAGCGGACGCAGCACCGGCCCTCATCTCCACTACGAAGTGCGCATCAACGACATCCCGGTCAATCCCCACAAATATCTGCGCGTGACTTATGCACATGTTGGCGGGTTCGCGGCGGGAAGCTGAAATCGGCTCTTGGCTCTGGGCTGTCGGTTCTTAGGATCCTCGGTGACAATCATCCTTGTTCAAAATTGGGAATCGAGTCGTATTTTTTCGTTCCTCCTCGACTTACCTCGTCCTCCCTTGAATTACAGTTATGTTTGGGGATGTTATGGCCCAATCATTTCGTGATTTACCCGTCTAGCGCGAGGGCATGAATCTGGCGATCGAGGTCTATCGCCAGACCGCAGAATCTCCGAAACATGAACTCTTTGGATTAACCCAGCAGATGCGGCGGGCGGCGGTATCCGTTCCGAGCAACATTGCCGAAGGCAAGGGGCGTTGGTCAGGAAAGGAATTTCGACAATTCCTGTTTCATGCCCGTGGATCCCTACTCGAACTACAAACGCAGATCATCATTGCACTAGAGTTGGAATAGTTAATGTGGCATCGCAGGTCGGCCGAAGTCTGAGCGGATTGATCAATTCTCTGGCCGAAACTGCGGCGTAGTGCCGGGAACCGCGAGATTCAAGAGCCAAGAACCGAGAGCCAAGAGCCGCTCTACTGCCTCAACCCCATCCACTTTTCCGCGACCACGATGGAGTTTCCCGGATTCTGAGGATCGTAGCGGACTGACGTCGGCAATCCCAGGCGGCAGGAGTGGAGATTGACCCACTGCCGCAGATAGGTGACGTCCTGCGAGGCTTCATAGGAAACTCCGCCCACGTCATACTGAAAAATCAGCATGGTTGCGGCCGGTTGCCCACTGGGGACGGTCTCCTGGATCTCCTGAACGTCAATCACCATGCCGTCGGTGATTCGGCCAACCTGGATCAGCCAGTCACGACGCTCGCGTTCGATCTCGGCGGCGGTCTTCTTCTTGCGACCGAATACCAGGTAGGCGAGAACGGCAGCGCCCAGCAAGGCCGCCAGGATATAGAAACGGATGTCGATCATAGAAATACTGGAAGCGAGCCCAGGAGTTTTCTGCTCTAGTAGAGAATAAGGCGAGAACCGCGATTAGGGAAGAGACTGATGAGATTACGAAGGTTCGAAGGGCGGCCCTTGGCTGTCGGCTCTTGGTTCTTGGCCTGAAGTTTTCGGAGAATCGTTGTGAGTCGGCGTCTGTTGGGACGCGTAGAAACTTGATCCCAGTTCGCGAGACACCAAGAGCCCGGAGCTAGAGCCAAGAACCAAGAACCAATAACCAAGAGCCGCAGTCTTGAATCCCTTTCCCGCCGACCTTAGACTAGATAGGTGCACGTGCATATCCACCCAGGCGGGAATGAGAGGACATCGCGGGTCCTGCGGGTATCCCTCGCGGTAACTGCGGCTTACATTGTTCTGCTGGTAGTTGCGGGAATCCGTGCGCATTCGCTGGCCCTGCTGTCTGAAGCCGGACACAATCTGACGGATTTTGTCGCGCTGCTGTTGTCGCTGCTGGCGGTGTATCTGCATTCGCGCCCGCCCAGCGCTACGCACACCTATGGCTATCACCGCGCCGGAGTGCTTGCTGCCCTGGTGAATTCAGCGTCGCTGGTGGTGATTTCCTTCGCGATTTTCTACGAGGCGGTCCGCAGGATTCAGCATCCGCAACCAGTTCAGGCTCACCTGATGATGTGGGTCGCCGCCGCTGGCGTGATAATGAATGCCGCAATCGCGTTCATGCTGTACCGCACCGACCGCGATGTGAACGTCCGCAGCGCGCTGGTGCATGAGATTGGAGATACGCTCTCAACCGCAGCGGTGATCGCCGGCGGCTGGGCGATCCTTGCCACCGGACAGTACTGGATTGACCCGGCGCTTTCGTTTGGCATCGGCGCCCTGATCCTGTGGTCGAGCTTCGGCATCATGCGCGAGACGTTGAACATCCTTCTCGAAGGCACGCCGCGCGGCATGAAGCTGGATCGCGTGGCCGCCGCAATCTGCGAAATTGACGGCGTGAATGACGTTCACGATCTCCATGTGTGGAACCTGGGCTCGGAAACCAGCGCGCTGTCGTGCCATATTTCCATTGCAGACATTCCGCCCTCCGCCAGCGAACGGATCTTGCGCGAAGTCAAAGAGCGCCTGCATCACGACTTCAGGATCGACCATACTACGATTCAATTCGAGAACGTGGTGTGCGAAGTGGCGCACGGGTGCGTGATCCCGGTGGCCGAGACCGAAGAACATCACCGTCATTGATAGCTAAATTGCTGTTTCTACTGCACTTGTGTCCGGCAAGCCTGGTTTCCGATGTGTTAACCTAGGAATGGAGCAATCCTCGCCCGGCAGTCATCTAATTCCTTATGAAGTTCTTCGTAACATTGTGGCGGTTTCTGGTGGGTGTGCAGCTCCTGCCGGCGCTGGAGGGCGGCGAGGAGACGCTGGTCGGCGGCCAGGCTGTGCTTGAAGGGGTGATGATGCGAAGTCCGCACGCTTGGGCAATCACCTGCCGCAAACCGTCCGGAGAACTTTCCACCTACAGCGAAACCTTGGAGCGGCCGTCGGAAAAGCATAAATGGATGGCGTGGCCCGTGGTGCGCGGGGTGATGACGCTGGGTCAAGCGATGGCGCTGGGTTTCCGAGCTTTGAGATTCTCTGCGAATGTTCAATTGGATGAACTGCAGAAGGACGAGGCCGGCAACCATCCGGAGAAGAAATTCGAAATCAGCGGCTGGATCGCCACCGTAAATATTTTATTTTCCGTCGGATTTTTCATTTTCATGTATAAGTATTTGCCGCTGCTGGCGACGACTGAGCTGAAGAAGACGCATCCGTCGCTGAACGGACAGATCATGTTCAATTTGATCGATGGCCTGATCCGGCTGGCGCTGTTCTTGCTGTTCATCTGGGGAACGTCATTGCTGGGCGACATTCGCCGCGTGTATCAATATCACGGCGCGGAACACAAGACCGTGTTTGCATTTGAGAACGGCGATCCGCTCGAGACCGCAGCGGTGCAGAAGTATTCGACGTTTCACCCGCGCTGCGGCACCAGTTTTCTGATGACGGTGATGATCATCTCGATTTTCGTTTACATGCTGGTTCCGGTTCATACCTTCTGGGCTCGGTTTGCGATCCGCATTGCATTGCTGCCGGTCATTACAGGGGTGGCGTACGAGATCATTCGCTTCGCCGCGAAGCACCGCTCGTCGCTGTTTGCGGTGATGACGGCGCCTGGGCTCTGGCTACAGCGGATCACCACGCGTCCGCCGACGGATGAGCAAGCGGAATGCGCGATTCATGCGCTGGATCAGGCCATGGTTCTTGAAAAGCAGCGCGGCGGCGAATTAGTGATTGCTTAGCGGGCCCCCCGCGAATACTTTTCTCCCCCCTCTTTAAGTCCTTAAAATCAAGCCGTAGAGACGTAACTTGTTACGTCTCCCTCGCGCGAGACGCGCGGCGGCGGAGAAGCGAGACGTAGCCGCTACGTCTCTACGAAAGAAGACGAGAAGACCATGTTTGACCGACTTGACCAAATCGAAACCCGCTACGAAGAACTGAACCAGGCTTTGTCTTCGCCGGACATCACCAACGATTCGGCGAAATACCAGAAGACTGCCAAGGCGCATAGCGAAATCGCGGACATTGTCGAAAAGTACCGCGAATACAAGGACCTGAAGAAGGGTATTGCCGAGAGCAAGGCCGTGTTGGCGGACGAGAAGGATCCGGAGATGCGCGCCTATGCGCAGGAAGAGCTCGACAAGCTGGAGCCGCGGGTTTCAGGCCTCGAAGAAGAGCTGAAGGTTCTGCTGCTGCCGAAGGATCCGAATGATGAAAAAAACGTCATCATCGAAATTCGCGCCGGCACCGGGGGAGATGAAGCGACGCTGTTCGCCGCCGAAATGTTCCGCATGTACAACCGTTATGCGGAGACGCAGCGCTGGAAAGTCGAAGTGCTTTCCACCTCAGAATCTGGCGTTGGCGGCGTGAAGGAGATTATCGCGCTGATTGAAGGCAATCGCGTGTACTCAAGGCTGAAATACGAAAGCGGCGTGCATCGCGTGCAGCGCGTTCCTGCCACCGAAACCCAGGGCCGGGTGCATACCTCGGCGGTTACGGTCGCGGTGCTCCCGGAAGCCGAAGAAGTTGACATCAAGATCGAAGCCAAAGACCTGCGCATTGATACGTTCTGCTCTTCTGGTCCTGGCGGGCAGTCGGTGAACACGACTTACTCGGCGGTGCGCATCACGCATATCCCGACCAACACCGTGGTGAGTTGCCAGGACGAGAAATCGCAAATCAAGAACCGAGAAAAAGGCATGCGGGTACTGCGTTCGCGGCTGTATGAAATCGAAATGCAGAAGCAGCAGGAAGCGCTAGCCAAAGAGCGTAAGTCCATGGTCGGAAGCGGCGACCGCAGCGAGAAAATCCGCACCTACAACTTCCCGCAGAACCGGGTGACCGACCACCGCATCGGACTGACCATTCATCAGTTGCCGGAAGTGATGGATGGGAAGCTGCAGCCGCTGATTGAGGCGCTGGGCGCGCACTTTCAGGCGGAAGGGTTGAGGGGGGAGAGCGCGGTAGCGGTGTAAGTGCAGGCTTCGGGCTTCAGGCTTTAGGGGTTCGCCTTCTATCTGCTTTTGATTTCCCTGTGACTCCGCGTCTTTGTGGTGAAATAGCTTTGTGCCTCTCCGCGAAACCCTCAACTCCGCCATTCAACGCCTGACCGCTGCGAGTGTTCCTTCTCCTCGTGTGAATGCCGAGCTGCTGCTCACGTTCACACTGGGGTGCGATCGCGCATATCTCTACGGGCATCCGGAGCGCGGATTGACCGGAGAAGAACAATTCCGTTATGACGAGGCTCTCAACCAGCGCTCGCAGGGTGTTCCGGCGCAGTACATCACCGGGCATCAAGAATTCTGGGGGATGGATTTGATTGTGTCTCCGGCGGTGCTGATTCCGCGTCCGGAGACGGAGCACGTGATTGAGACGGTGCTGCGGTTGTGTGATTCCCAGCAGCGGCGAGCGGGGGCGCTCGCCCCACACTTGTGCATCGTCGATGTGGGCACCGGTTCAGGCTGCATCGCGTTGGCTCTGTTGAAGGAATTGCCGGAAGCCGAAATTCACGCGACCGATATTTCCCCCGAAGCGCTCGAAATTGCTGAAGCCAACGCGGCCCGCCATCAGATGACTGGCCGCATTCGTTTCCATGACACGGACCTTCTCAAACGTCTTCACCGTGTATATTTTGATTTTGTCGTTTCCAATCCTCCCTATGTCGGAGAGTCAGAAGAAGACTCCGTCCAACTTGAGGTGCGGAAGTTCGAACCGCGCGGGGCAGTGTTCGCCGGGCCTACTGGGCTTGAAGTAATCGAACGATTGATTCCACAGGCGCGAGACGTACTGAAACCCAGCGGGTGGCTGGTGATGGAGATCAGTGGGACGATTGCGGAGCGAGTTGTTGGATTGCTTTCTGATTGGAACGACGTTCAGGTTACGAACGATCTTCAGGGGATTGCGCGGGTAGTGTCGGCGCGGACTTAAAGTCAAAAGCCCCACTTCTCGCAAAGTGCGCGAGAAATGGGGCACTCGCTTTTGTGGCGCCGCAAGCGGACAGCAGGTTCCTCGACTTCGCTCGGAATGACGGAGTTCATTTATGAGGAGAGACAGGGTTTATTCATCAGGAAAGACAGCGGAGGCGCGCGCTACTCTTCGACCGTTGCCGGCAGGTTCTCTTCAATCTCGAGCAGCTTCGTCGGATAGTTCCCTGTGTAGCAAGCGGTGCAGTACGTAGTCTTCTCGCCGTCGTGGCAGGCTTTCTTCAAGCCTTCGAGCGAGAGATAGGAAAGTGAATCAGCTCCGATGTATTTGCGGATTTCTTCAACGGAGTTATTCGCGGCGATGAGTTCTTTCTTGCGCGGAGTGTCCACTCCGTAGAAACACGGAGAAATCGTCGGAGGGCACGAAATCCGCATGTGCACTTCTTTGGCCCCCGCGTTGCGGATCATGCGGACAATTTTTCTGCTGGTGGTGCCGCGCACGATGGAATCGTCAATCAGGACCACGCGTTTGCCTTCGAGCAGGCTGCGCACTGGGTTCAGTTTGAGCTTCACGCCAAAGTCACGGACTGATTGCTGCGGCTCGATGAAAGTGCGTCCAACGTAATGGTTGCGGATCAGCCCGAAGCGCAGCGGGATGCCGCTCTCGGCGGCATAGCCCATGGCGGCGGTCACGCCGGAGTCGGGCACGGGAACAATGAGATCGGCGTCGGCGGGCGCTTCGATGGCAAGCTGGCGTCCGAGTTGCTCGCGGCTTTCCTGGACGGGACGCCCGAAGACGCGGCTGTCGGGACGCGAAAAATATACGTGCTCGAAGATGCAGCTGGATTGCGGCAGTGCGGCAGTGTAAAGGTGAGACGCGATTCCTTCCGGTCCGACAATAATCAGTTCGCCGGGTTTCACCTCGCGCTCGTAAGTTGCGCCGACCAGGTCGAATGCACAAGTTTCGGAGGCGAAGACGATGGTGTCTTGCCGCTGTCCCGGCAGCGCGGGGATGCGGCCCATGGCCAGGGGGCGGAAGCCGCGCGGATCGCGGGCGGCGAAGATGCGGTCGGGGCTGATCATCACCAGACTGAAAGCGCCCTCGACCTGGCGCAGCGCGTCGGCGATGGCCTCGGGCAGCGTCTGTTCGCGGGAGTGCGCAATCAGGTGCACGATCACTTCAGTGTCGCTGCTGGTCTGGAAAATCGAACCCTGGGCTTCCATGCGAGCGCGAATTTCTCCCGCGTTGGTCAAGTTTCCGTTGTGCGCCAGCGCAATCATGCCCTTATTCGATTGCACCATGATTGGCTGGGCGTTCAGGAGAGCCGAATCACCGGTGGTGGAATAACGCGTGTGGCCGATGGCAAGAGTGCCGCGCATCCGCGATAGCTTTTTCTCGGTGAAAATATCCGCGACCAGGCCCATGGCCTTGTGGATATGCAAGGTCATCCCATCGGAGGTGACGATGCCGGCGGATTCCTGTCCGCGATGCTGCAAGGCATGCAGGCCAAGGTAGGCGAGGGTCTCGGCTTCAGGATGCGAGTAGATTGCGACTACGCCGCATTCGTCCCGAAATTTGTCGGAAATAAGCATTCAGCACTCAGCCGTCAGCATTCAGCTTGAAGCTCTTGGCACATAGCATTTGGCACTTGGCCGAACGCGCTCAGTTCAACCACCAATTTCAATCCGCCGCTACCGCTGCTGGTTCGCTTCTTAACACCCGCTCCAGAGCGCCTTCATATTCATCCCTTAACTCGGCGACTTTCGCCGACACTCCCACCTTGCCATCTACTTTAATCTCTATCGTCCCGGAAACAGTTTCCCCTAGCGTTCCGGCCGAAAGGCCGTACTTTGCCGCCACTCCTTTGATTCGCTGCACCCGCGCTTGGTCGCAAGAGATCACGATCCGGCTTGCGTCTTCGCCAAAGAGCACACATTCCAAAGGCAATTCCTGGGATGCGAGCTCGACCTTGCAGCCGACGCCCCTGGCGAACGAGGTTTTGGCCAGTGCCACCGCCAGGCCGCCATCGGAGCAATCGTGCGCCGATTCGACCAAGCCGGCAGCGATCAGTTCGATAATTGCCTTTTGCAGCGCGGCTTCGGGTTCGAGCTCGAGCGCGGGCGGGAATCCCCAGAGCTCGCCGAGGATTTCTTTGGCGTACCCAGACGATCCAAATTCGATTTCGGCGTCGATCACGTCTCCCGGTTCGGAGCCGCGCAGCAGCACAATCGCGCGACCGGCTTCGCGGAAATGCGGGAACGTGGCGTTGCTGACATCGTCAAGAATGCCGACCACGCCCAGGACCGGCGTCGGATAAATTCCCTCGCCTAGAGTCTCGTTGTAGAAGCTCACGTTGCCGCCGGTGATGGGAATCTCGAGTTCCTCGCAGGCTTTGGTGATGCCGTCAATGGTCTGCGAAAACTGCCACATGATGTGCGGCTTCTCAGGATTGCCGAAGTTGAGGCAATTGGTCGCGCCGACGGGAGTCGCTCCGGAACAAGAGACGTTGCGGGCGGCTTCGGCGACCGCGTGCATCGCGCCGAGTTTGGGGTCGAGGTAGCACCAGCGGCTGTTACCGTCGAGCGCCATCGACAAAGCGCGCTGCGAACCCTTGATACGAATGACGCCGCCATCGCCCGCGCCGGGGCCTTCGACGGTGTTGGTCTGCACCATGGAATCGTACTGCTGGTAAATCCAGCGCTTGCTGCAGATGTTCGGGCTGGCGAGCAGGTGCTGGAGGTCGCCAGTGAGATTGGTGCGTTCGCCGAGCTTCACATGATCGGGTTTCTCACGAGCGATCGCAGGCTCCCAACGTTCGAGCGGACGGCGATAGACCGGAGCGTCGTCAGTCAGCGCAGTATTGGGAATATCGGCGACGACTAAGCCGTGCTCGAGCACCCGCATACGAGATTCATTGATCACGCGGCCGACTTCGACGGCGTCGAGTCCCCATTTGCGGAAGACTTTGTAAACTTCCTCTTCGCGGCCTTTTTGCGCGACCAGCAACATGCGCTCCTGCGATTCGCTCAGCAGGATTTCGTACGCGTTCATGTCAGTCTCGCGTTGAGGTACGCGGTCCATTTCAATTTCAAGTCCAACCCCGCCCCGCGCGCCCATCTCGCAGGTGGAGCAGGTCAGCCCGGCGGCGCCCATGTCCTGAATGCCAATGATGGCGCCGGTCTGCATGGCTTCGAGGCAAGCTTCCAGCAAAAGTTTTTCAAGAAAAGGATCCCCGACCTGCACATTGGGCCTCTTGGCTTCGGATTCTTCGCTGAACTCTTCGCTGGCCATGGTCGCTCCGTGAATGCCGTCGCGGCCAGTTTTCGCTCCGACGTAAATTACCGGATTGCCTTCGCCCGAAGCCTTGGCGTAGAAGATCTGATCTTTGCGGACCAGGCCCATCGCGAACGCATTCACCAGAGGATTGCCGGAGTAGCAAGCTTCGAACTTGGTTTCGCCGCCGAGATTGGGGACTCCAAAGCAGTTGCCGTAAGAAGCGATGCCGCCGACCACGCCCTCGAGGATGGAATGGTTGCGATGGATTTCTTCTCGCTTAGGCCCGGACGCCATCGTCCGGGCGGCGGAGGTTTGCTCGGCTTGCTTTTGTGCTTGAATCGGCCCAAACCGCAGCGAATCCATCACCGCTACCGGACGCGCGCCCATGGTGAAAATATCGCGCAGGATTCCGCCGACTCCGGTGGTCGCTCCCTGAAACGGTTCGATAAACGACGGATGATTGTGCGACTCGATCTTGAACGCGCAGGCCCAGCCGTCTCCGATGTCGATGATGCCGGCATTTTCTCCGGGGCCTTGCAGAACGCGGCGGCTGTGGGTCGGCAACCTCTTGAGATGAACGCGCGAAGATTTGTAAGAGCAGTGCTCGCTCCACATCACACTGAAAATCCCAAGTTCGGTGAAGGACGGCTCGCGTCCGCCGAGTAGCGATTTGATTCTTTGGTATTCGTCCGGCGTGAGCCCGTGGCTTCGCAGAATTTCGGGAGTTATTGCCAGGGTCGCCGAGGTGGTCATGGAGGGAAACACTATTGTCGCATTTCTGGATTGGGATGGGTAGGCAAAAGTCAAAAGCATTTCACCGGCGAGGACGCAGAGAACGCAGAGAAAAATCTGGGAAAGGTTTTCTCGGCGGCCTCGGCGTCTCGGCGGTAAATTTGGGTTCGCACGAATATACTGGGAATCCGATGAAATCCCTTATCGTCGGTACCGCCGGGCACATTGATCACGGGAAAACCGCGCTGGTCAAGGCCCTGACCGGTATAGACGCCGACCGCCTGGAAGAAGAAAAACGCCGTGGAATAACGATTGACCTCGGATTCGCGCACCTCGAACTGCGGGGGCCGGACGGCGAACAGATGAGATTCGGGTTCGTGGATGTCCCCGGCCATGAGCGTTTTGTCCGCAACATGCTGGCGGGCGTGGGTGGGATTGATCTGGTACTCCTGGTCATCGCTGCCGACGAAGGCATCAAGCCGCAGACCCGCGAGCACTTTGATATTTGCCGATTGCTCGCGATCCGGCGCGGGATTACGGTTCTGACCAAGTCCGACCTGGTGGACGCAGAGACGCTGGAAGTAGTGCGTGGCGAGGTGGAGGAGTTCCTGCGCGGGTCGTTTTTGGCTCAAGCGCCAGTCCTAGCGGTCAGCGCATTGAAGGGCACGGGGCTAGAGGAACTGAAGCGGGAGTTAATTCGCGTTGGCTGCGGGGCTTCGGCCAAACATTCCCGGGCAATCACGCGGCTGCCGATTGACCGCGTCTTCACTATGAAAGGATTCGGGACCGTGGTGACCGGGACTCTGGTCGCAGGGGCGATTAACAAAGAAGATGAGTTGGAATTATTTCCTGCCGGGAAGCGAGTTCGAGTGCGCGGAGTGCAGGTGCACGGAGCCGCGGCAGAAACGGCCGTCGCGGGCGAACGTACTGCGCTGAATCTCGCCGGAGTCGAAAAGCATGAACTGGAACGCGGCATGGTACCGGCTTCGCCGGGTTTGTTGCAGGCGTCGTCGCGCATCGACGTGAAGCTCTTACTGCTGGCTTCGGCGAAGGCGCTGAAAAACGGGTCGCGAGTGCATCTTTACGCCTTCGCGTCAGAGACGATCGCGACCGTGAAACTGTACGAAGACAAACAACTCAAGCCGGGAAGCGACGCGTTCGCACAATTGCGACTGAGCGCTCCTCTGTTGCTGGTGCCCGGAGACCGCTTCATCATCCGGCAATTTTCGCCAGTGGTGACGATTGGGGGAGGAGTTGTGCTGGACGCCACGCCGGTGCAGAAGATGCCGCTGGCGGCGCGGCTGGAGTTTTTGAAGATCCAGGTCGAAGGCGATCCGAAAGCTGCGCTGCTGGCGCGAATTGCACGACGGGGCGAGCAGGGGCTGGCTTTGTCGCAAGCGGTGGCGGAAACCGGATGGGGCAAGGAAGTTATCGAAGCTCATCTCAAGGGAGAGGCGGCGGTTTTTTCCTTGGGGGGCCTGTTGATTCATGGGGAAGCATTTACGCGCGTTATGCGGGACATTCTCGAGATTACGGCGAGATTCCACGAGCAGAACTCCCTGGCCGAGGGCGTGAGTGCGGCCACCCTGCGCGAAAACGTCCACGCTAATGCTGAGCTCTTCGACTTCGCGCTGGATTCATTGCTGCGGGCTCAAAGAATTGAGGGAGTCGGCGAACTGGTGCGGCTGCCGGGGCGCGGCGCGGTGATGAAAGATGATGAAGCGGAATCACGAGAAGTCATTGAGCAGACTTTTGCCGCCGCCGGGCTGAGAGTTCCGGCGCTGAAAGACGTGCTGGCGGGATTGAAAATCGACCAGGCCCGCGCGCACAAAATCGTGACCTTGCTGCTGCGCGAAAAAATCCTGATCAAAGTTTCCGACGATCTGGTATTCCCTCAAACCGCGCTCACCGAGCTTCGCCAGAGCCTGGCTGCGCAGAAACTGATTTCCCCGCGACTCGACGTGACCCGCTTCAAAGACCTCACCGGAGTCAGCCGGAAGTATGCCATCCCGCTGCTGGAATTTCTGGATCGGGAGCGGGTTACAAAGAGAGTGGGGGATGCGAGAGTAATCCTGTGACGGGAGGCGGGCGAGGACGCCCGCCGCTCCACAACCTTCGTCGGTTCCTCGGGCCTTTCCTCGTCGCTCAACGCGTCATCCTCGTTTCCCACAGCTTCTCCACAGCAATCGCTCTCGGCTATATTCCTATTAGCGCCGCGCTGGCTGACAATCCTGTTAGCGTTCCATCAATAGCCCATGGCCCTCGCCAATGACTTCGCGCAAAGCCTCAAACTCCAAGCGGATATTGTCCGCATTGTGGGTGACTATGTTTCGCTCAAAAAGGCGGGGGCGCAGAACTACTCGGGGCTGTGTCCGTTTCATAAGGAGAAGACGCCGTCGTTCTCGGTACACGCGACGCGGCAGTTTTATCACTGCTTTGGCTGCGGGGTTTCGGGGGACGTGTTCAGTTTTGTCCAGAAGATCGAGAACATAACTTTTCCCGAGGCGATTCGGGCGGTGGCGCAGAAGATGGGCGTGGCGCTGCCCAAGCAGACTTTCAGCACCGAGGCCGAGGCCAAAGACGCCCAGTTGCGGACGGCGCTACTTGAAATCCATGAGCGGGCGTGCGCGTTTTTCCAGGAATGCATGCGCAGGCCCGAGGGAGCGCGGGCGCGGGAATATCTTGCTGGGCGCGGGCTGAACGAGGAGACGATCAAGCAATTTCGCATCGGGTTCGCGCCGGATTCGGGGTTTGTGCTGCGCGACCGGCTGAAGGGCGAGTTCGGTGAAGAGGTAATGCGGGAGAGTGGGCTGTTTTCGTGGAAAGATAGCTCTCAGCCATCAGCCGTCAGCCATCAGGAAAACAGCACTCAGCACTCAGCACTCAGCACTCAGCAAGACGCAAGGTCCCTCGACTCCGCCGGGCAATCCGCAAGCGGATCGTCTGGCTCGGCTCGGGATAACAAAGCGGTTTCGGCAATGTACTCGAAGTTTCGCAACCGGATCATGTTCCCGATTGCCAATGAGAGCGGGCGGGTGATTGCGTTTACCGGGCGGATGCTCTCTACGGACGAAAAGGCTGGGCCGAAGTATTTGAATTCTCCGGAGACGGCGATCTATTCGAAGTCGCGGGTGTTGTTCAATCTCAATCTTGCCAAAGAGGCGATTCGCGCGCTGAACTACGCGATCCTCGTCGAAGGACAGATGGATTGCATTTCGGTGTTTGCGGCCGGATTTCACAACGTCACCGCGAGTTCCGGGACGGCTTTTACGGCGGCGCAGGCGGGGCTGCTGGGCCGGTTCAGCAAACAGATTGTGGTGAACTTTGACCCCGATGCGGCGGGGGCGAAGGCTACGGAACGGACCTTGGGCCTGCTGATCGAAGAAGAATTCGATATCAAAGTGCTCACGCTGGAGCCGGGATTCGATCCTGATCTTTACGTTCGTCGCAAAGGCAGAGAGGCGTACGCGAAGCAGCTGAAGCAAAGCTCGCAGCCGTATTTTTCTTACCTGATCGAGCGGGCACGGGCGCAGTTTTCGGTACGCAGCGGCGAAGGCAAGAAGAAGGCGGTGAATTATCTCTTGCCGCATGTGCAGCGCGTGCCCAGCCGGATTGTCCGCGACGGGCTGGCGGAGGAAATTGCGCAGAAGTTGAGCATTGATTCGGCGGTCTTGCGGCAGGAATTGAAGCACGCGGCGGCGGATCGTAAGAGTGCGACGGTCAAGACGTCCGCCGAGTCGCAGATCACCGACGCGGAAAAAATCCTGATTCGCGCGCTGACTTCCGGCCGCCAATTTCAGTGCGAGGACACCGTCTCCGACCGCTCGGGCGCCGACGACGCATTCGATCCAGCGCGGCAGGCGCGGTATGTGCTTTCCGCCGAGCGGCTGCATGTGGGCCTCGGCACCGAATCGCTGATCGAGGCGCTGCTGAACGCCGCCGAAGGTGCGGAGTTGATGGACTTGCCGATCGCAGACGAAGAGCGCAACCTGCTGGCGGCCATCCTGATGAAGGACGACGAAGAGCTTACCGCCGAGCGGGTCGAGGGCGCGGTCAAGGGGTTGACCCGGGTGCAGATTCGACGGAGGTTACAGGAGATCCAGACCCAGCTGAACTCTTTGCGGAGCCTCGATGCGGCGCAGGTCAATGCCCTGATGGACGAGAAAATGCGGCTGAAGCGGGCCTTGATGAGTCCAGGGCTGGGGTCGGATGAGATTACGGCGGCATCGGCGGATTGACCGGGCCAAAGCAGCCCCCAAACCGCTGAAACTAAACTCCCCGCCGTGTCATCTAACTACTCAGCGGCACGGGACATGGGGCGAACCGGGGGCATCCCCGGATAGGCGCGCATCAACTTTCATGCTAAACTTTGTAGGTTTGTGCTGGCGCTAACCTCGCCTTCGCACGTTCCCACCGTTTCATAAAACTTTCCAAGTCCGTCTGGCGGACAAAAAGAGGGCAACCCGTCTTGGCTCTTGACGATAAGTACGACGATATTAAAAAGCTGATCGATACAGGCAAGGAGAAAGGGTATCTGACCTATGACCAGGTCAACGACCTGATCCCGCAGGATGTGCACTCTCCAGAAGACCTAGACGATCTGCTAACGACCATTGGTACACAAGGTATTGATGTGCTGGAGGGGCCCAAGGTACCTTCCACTGCACTCGACAAAGAAGATGAAGAAGTCGGCGAGGATGTTGAACTCGACCTCACTCCCGGCGCACTCGAAAAAACCAATGACCCCGTCCGCATGTATTTGCGCGAGATGGGGACCGTTCCGCTGCTGACCCGCGAAGGCGAAGTTGAAATTGCCAAGCGAATCGAGCGGGGACAACTGCGTGTGCTCA
>Ga0066789_10000128_pt1 | contig 24035 bp, 21 predicted proteins | sample OrgsoiDNA2013049_FD_70960 | JGI IMG/M metagenome (GOLD analysis project Ga0066789, IMG submission 70960) | Permafrost soil microbial communities from the Arctic, to analyse light accelerated degradation of dissolved organic matter (DOM) -... | ecosystem: Environmental > Terrestrial > Soil >...
GCAGTAGAAGCTGTAGGCAAGCACAAAGTTCGGAATTGCAAATGAGTCAGGCACGCCTTGCAAGGGCCGGACTGATAGCAGGAGGCCGCAAATTCAGGTGCATCGAAAAGGGGATTAGCATTCCTTTTGGTCAGCAATTCCGTTGGTCACGGGGGTTGCAGGGAGTGGGCTTGAAGCACTACATTCTGTATCAGTGTCTTAGCTATAGGATCGGATTTTAGCAGCAGACCGGCCGCTGCGCGGGGAAAACACAAGCCTATCGTGTCCATGGATCATGGTGTTTCTGCGTTTCTACCGCTTTCTTGGCGTCCGTGTACCAGAGCCATCTACCTCAGCACCAAACCAGCTATGAAAGAACACCTCTCTTCTCGCGGGCGAGACCTCTGCTGGGTGGCGGCAGCGTTCAAGGACAGCAGACAACCAGAATCGAGATAGACATTCTTTCGGTTTTGTTCTTCTGATGCAGTTCGGAATTTCTTGCCGTGGCGCGAAAACCGGTGGGGGACTTTCCTGTAGGAAGTTATTTTGACCTGGAACATCTGCTGTTTGCGAAAACGGAACACAACGCATGTTTTGATGTACAGAACACGCAAGATCCACGTAAGTGGCCACTAAGTAACTAATTACGGAATTTGTAACTCCCGGCAGCTCACCATTGTGAGGGGATGAAACTGTGATACAGTGTCTCGCCAGTTACGCCCGGATCAGGGTATCGGAGTAATCATGCATCGCGCTCTCGGCCTTCGTCTCCTCTTTGTTTGCATTTTCCTCCTTTCATGCGGCTATGCGGTGGCTCAGCAACCTGGAGCAGCCGGAGAACCATCTGCTGCACCGAAGGTCGAGGCGCGGGGAATCGCCGTAGGAGCACCCAAAGCGTTCGACAATCGCACTCTCAACCTTATGCTGGAGCGGCTGAAGGGTCAGCTGGTAGGAATCAATGTCATCGATCAGACAGCACTGGCAAAGGCGATCGGTACGGTGCAGGGCTCGAGAATACAGGAAACATCACGAGCTCTTACGGTACAGGGCCCTGGGACTCCCTCTGTGCAGAGTGAACATGACACGAGCAGCAATCTGACGCCTCCCGCCACTCTTCCGACCACCACTGACTCGACCAAGCTGACGACAACGACTCCGGGAATAACGCCCTCGGCCCCGACAGTGCCGGACGTGATCTCGGCTCCCTCGGCGCTGACAAATCTTCAATATGGCATGAGCGCTTCGGACCTCCTCAATGAGCAGGTTGATCTCACCTACGAAATCATCAACATTCAATTGCTCCTCGATCGTTCACTCTCGGATCGATTGCTTGCGCTCACTTCGGGGTTGACGTCGCGACTTCAAACGGTGATGGGGTTCAATGTAACGATAGATCCGCCGCGTGATGCGGAGAACGCTGAGGCGGTGGTCGAAATTAAATTGCGGTGCAAGGAGGCGAAGGAGTGCAATGCGGATGGCCTCGAGCCTTCGCTCGTCGCGGCCATGCCGCAGGGCACGAGTCCTAGAATATCTCCGGGACGCGATGATGCGCCTAGATCAACTGCGAACCACGAAGACAGCGCTGTCCGTTGCGTCAAGAATTTCGGCCATCGACGAACCCCCGAGGAAGGGCTCTATCGTGGTGAACTAGAAAGCTTTTCCCGTGCTGAAGAGCTCCTCAAAACCAGTTCTCACATTACAATTTCATTACAGTCACCCGAAATTGGACCTACCCCAACTCCGGGGAACATCTCTAGCCCATTGAAAACAAATCCTAAATTTGGTGGCGGCGGTAGGACTCGAACCTACGACCTACGGATTATGAGACCGTCGCTCTAACCACCTGAGCTACACCGCCAATCCGGGAATACGCGGAAGGATAACAGGGACAGCCCAGAAATGGGCACAGAATCCCGCAGACGCGGGTGGACGCGTCCCTGCCTCATTCTAAAAGTGTATGGAATGGAGTGTCAAACCGCACGGCTCCATGCGAAACTGGGCGCATGAAGGTCATCGCTGTGATTCCGGCGCGGTTGGCTTCGACGCGGCTTCCGCGAAAGATGCTGCGCGAGATCGCTGGCGTTCCGTTGCTCGCCTGGGTCTATCAGGGAGTGGGGCGGTGTTCGTCGGTCGATCAAGTTATTGTCGCCACCGATTCGGATGAAATCATGCGGTTCTGCGAGCAGCGAGGCTTTGTCGCGCGTATGACTTCGGCGGCTCATCGGTCGGGAACCGAGCGGGTGCATGAGATGTCGACCCTTATTCCGGCAGATGTTTATTTGAATGTCCAGGGCGATGAGCCGTTGACTCGTCCCGAGCATATCGAGAGCTTAATTGCTGTGATGCGGGGCGCGGAGGTCGAGGTGGGGACGCTGAAGACTGCGGCTGCGGAGATTGATATCGACAATCCGAACGCGGTGAAGCTGGTGACGGATGCCACGGGCAGGGCGCTGTATTTTTCCCGGGCGGCCATCCCGCATGACCGCGATGGAGTGCGTCCCCGATATTACAAACACCTTGGGTTTTACGGTTATCGCAAGGACGCTTTGGATAGGTTCGTGCGCTGGCCGGAGTCGTCGCTCGAACGCAGCGAGCGGCTGGAGCAGTTGCGCTTTCTCGAGAACGGAGTTCCGATCTACGTCGCTGAAACGCCGTTCGACACCGTGGGGGTCGATACGGAAGAGGATGTGCGGCGGGTGGAAGAGATTATGCGGCTGGGGGCACGGTCAGTGTGACTTCGCCCAGGCTTCGGCGGCGGCTACTCTTTTTACGATCGCCGGATGCGAGTGGAGAAGCCATTCGACCCAGCGGGAAGGCGTTTTTTCGGCGAGATTCTGCTCGGCCAACTTGTTCATCGAAGAAATGAAAGGTTCGACGCTGGCCACCGACTCGAAGCAATAGCGGTCGGCCTGGCGCTCGTTGAAGCGCGAGTAGGCGTTGAGCGCGGGCATCAGCAGGAACGAGAGCACGGTCGAGACCAGAATCAGCAGCGGCAGATTGGCGAAATCGGACATGGCCGAGAACATGTTGCGGCGATACACGGCGTAGCTTAGAACATAGTTGGCCAGCCAGAAGCCGAACAGGGTGATTCCAGCCTGCACGAAAATACTCTTGAGAATGTGACGGTACACGTGGTGCCCGAGTTCGTGCGCGAGCACGGCTTCGATTTCGTCGTCAGAATAGTTGTCCAGCAACGTGTCGGCGAGAATGATGCGGCGGGTGGCGCCGAGCCCGGTCAGCGCGGCATTGGCTTTCTTGCTTTTCTCGGAAAGATGCCATTTGTAGACGCCGCGCACGCGCGTGCCGGCGCGTTCGCTCAGAACGATCAGGCGGCGTTTAAGTTCCTCGTTGTCGAGCGGTTCGAATTTGTAAAAGATCGGAAAGAGCACAACCGGTGCGAGTTGCGCGAGCAGCACGACGAGTCCGAGAAACACAGCCCACGCGATCGCCCACCAGTACTGTGGGTTCTGGCGTATGAGCGTGTAGAGCAGTTCGACCACAATGGTGGCCATGACCAGGCCGATCAGCAGGCTCTTGAATTCGTCCCAAAGCCACGAGCGGAGTCGCTGGTTGGAAAGGTTATAGCGGTGCTCGAGCCGGAAACTGCAATACTCGAGCGGAGTTCCCAGCACTTTGCTGATCAGCATCAGCATCAGGACGTAAAGGAAAACCGCGAAAGAGTAACTCTGCGAAGCGCCACGTTCGGCCAGATCGTGAAGAGTGTTGGTCCAGCCGGTGGCCAGGAGCACGACGAGCAACCCAAAGCCGATTACGAAATCGGCGAGGCCGAGCCACCGCTTGATGCGGTTGTAGCGGCGCGATTCCGGAGAATCGGCGAGAACCGGTGTAACTTCCCTGGTGGCCATCATGCTGAGGTGTTGTCACTATCTTATCGTGTTCCGAGGCTGGCTAGGACGCGGAAGTGCTGGAATGGCTGGCTCCTGGCTGCTGAGCTCTTAGCTTTCCGCGTCGGGTTAGTCCTGCCGCACGAATCGCTCTCCGCTTTCGAGAATTTCTTCGACCAGTTCGGGTGTGGCCGCTTCAACATAACAGCGCAACATCCGCTCGGTGCCGGAGGCACGGAACAATACCCAGGCGTCGGCGCCGTTGCCGTGCTTGGGAGCGTCGAGGTAGAACTTTACGCCGTCGCGATTCTCTTTGCGCAGTATGGAATAAACGCCGAGTTTCGCTGTTTGAGGATCGGCGGCGCGGCGGATGGCGCCATTCTTGATCTCATCGGAAATGTGCAGATCGCGCCGGCCGTAATAATGCGCGCCGAATTCACGCTGCAGGTCGGCCACCAGTTGGCCGAGCGGCTTCTTTTCTTCCGCCATTACATTCGCCAGCAGGAGTGCGTTGAGAATGCCATCGCGTTCGGGCAGAAAGCGACCGTATCCGATACCGCCAGATTCTTCTCCGCCGATCAGAATTTCATGCTCCATCATTAGGTCGGCAATATACTTGAAGCCGATGGAGGTCTCGTACAGCTTGCGTCCGTACTTGGCGGCGATGCGGTCCATCATGCCGGTGGTGTTGAAGGCGCGCACCACATCGCCCGGCCACTTCTTGTAAACCAGCAACCAGTTCAGCAGGACGCACATACACTTGTGCGAATCGACGAAACTTCCGTCTTCCGCCACCGCGCCGATGCGGTCGGCGTCGCCGTCGGTTACCAGGCCGGCTTGGCATTTTTCTTTCACCACGATTTCCTGCAGCAGCGCGACGTGCGGCAGGATCGGTTCGGGGTTAATGCCCGGGAATAGCGGGTTCACGTCCTGACGGATGGCAACGTAACGGATGCCGTTCTTATCAAAGATGCCAGGCAAGACTCCGCGACCGGAGCCGTACATGGAGTCGATCGCGAACTTGAAATTCGCGCGGCGGATGAGATCGAGATCGGCGAACTGGGAAACCGCTGCAACGTAGGCGGGCTTCAGATCTACCTCTTCGATTTTCGCCGGCGGGCCGCCGCTGGGCATGGTGCCAGCGCCCAGTTCGTCTTCGATGGCCTTCATAATCGCGGGCGTGGCCGAGCCTCCAAACTTGGCTTTGAACTTTACGCCGTTCCAGTTCCATGGATTATGGCTCGAGGTGACCATCACGCCGCCCGCCGCGCCCAGCTTTTTGACGTTGTAGGAAACCGTGGGTGTGGGCACGTAGTCGTTGGCCAGCCGCACGGGGATGCCGGCGCCAGCGATTACTTCAGCAACAGCGCGAGCGGCACGGTCGGAGAGGAAGCGCGTGTCGTAGCCGATAATTATGCCGCGAGTGGGGTCTTCATGCTTGAGGACGTAGCCGGCAATCGCGCCGGCCACGCTTCGCACATTGTCGAAGGTGAAGTCGTCGGCGATTAGGCCGCGCCACCCATCGGTACCGAATTGAATTTGGGTCATGTTAGTTCGTCGTTGGTGTCAGTCGCTGGTCGTTAGCGTTCGTTGTTCGTCGTTCGCCAATGCAGATCCCTCGCTTTGCTCGGGATGACAAACCACAAAGATGTCGCCCCGGCTAACAACTCTCAGACCAGTTTCTTCAGTTTCTTCTCATCCAGGTGCTTTACCACTTTGCCGACATCCTGCGACTGGTCGAGCGTGGTGATGAGCAGGGCGTCTTCGGTCTCTACGATCACCAGGCCGCTCACGCCGACCAGGGCAACAAACTTGCCGGGCGCGTGAACATAGTTATTTTTTGCATTCATGATGAAACTGCCGTCCGCTGAGACCAGGCTTCCGTCGCTAGGTTTCGCTTTCGCCACGTGATGCTCATGCAGCGCGGCCCAGGAGCCGAGGTCGTTCCATCCAAAATCGGAGGGCAGACAGAAAATGCGCGACTGGGCTTCTCCCTTGGCCGAGCGGGGTTCGAGGACCGCGTAGTCGATGCTGATGTTTTCGCACTTTGGGTAGAGCCTTCGAAACGTATCCGCGAACTTGCGCGTACCGTAGGCGGCGGCAATTTTTTCGAGAAGCGGAGCGGTGTTCGGAAGATGCTCGCGCAGCGCGTTCGCGAGCGTGTCGGCGCGCCAGAGAAACATGCCGCTGTTCCAGAAGTAGTTGCCGGCGTCGAGAAACTGCCGGGCCGTGGCTAGGTCCGGCTTTTCGGTGAAGCGGCGGACGCGCAGGGAACCTTGGTCATCGGGCGCGCCGGCTTCGATATATCCGTAGCCGGTTTCGGGGCGAGTTGGGCGGATGCCGAGAACAACGACGTTTTGCCCCGCGGCTGCAATCTCGATTCCAGCGCTGAGAGTGGCGCGGTATTGAGCTTGGTCGGCGATGACGTGGTCGGAGGGGAACAAGCCGAGCACCGCATCGGGATCGTGACGAAGCAAAAGAAAAGCCGCTAAACCGATGGCGGGAGCTGTGTTGCGTCCAACGGGCTCCGCGATGATCTGCTTCGGAGGAAGCTTCGGAAGCTGCCGCAGAACGGCGGGTCGCAGGTCGTCATTGGTGATGATCCAAAAACGGCTTGGCGCGGTCATGGGCGCGAGGCGAGCGATGGTTTGCTGGATCATGGTCTGCTTGCCATCGAGCGCGAGCAGTTGCTTGGCGCGCCGCTTGCGGCTCAGCGGCCAGAAGCGCGTGCCTCGGCCGCCAGCCAGGACTACGGGATAGAAGTGTGGGTTCGCTTTCACGGTCGTAGAAAGCCTACCACTAGTGTGCGGGAGTGGAAAACTCTACCCCAGGGGGTACAGAGGACAACAGGGAAGCGATTGACGCAAGATTTCACCTCGCAAGAACGGTCAAATTTGGACTTCCGCTGTGTATCTGTGTGCCCCCTGTGAGAGGGTTTCGGTTCACAGGCGAGTCGCCGGCTCGGGCACGGTCCCGCTTGGTACGCTGGCTTTCAGGAATTCGACTGCCCACTGCGGGCGAACCATGAAACCTTGCACGGCGGCCGGGATCACGACCGCGTCGCCTTTGGCCAGTGTCACCGGGTCTCGGCCTTGCGCCTCGACAACTCCGCAGCCTTCGACCGCGACCAGAATCTGCACGGATGATTTGCCCGCATCGTCAGCCGTTGAGAATACATGCGGCTCCTTCAATTCAAACAGGTCCACCGTAAAGTAGGGTGCGGCAATCATCGAAGACTGACGGCTTTTGCTGCCGTGAATACTGGCCGGCGCGGGGCGGATCACTTTGCCGGAGGCGGTGTGCTCCTTGACCGACGCTAGGCCGCGCTCCAGGTGCAGCGGGCGCGGGCGTCCGTAGTCGTAGAGGCGGTAGGTGGTATCGGACTGCTGCTGCGTCTCCACGATAACGGACCCAGGTCCCAGCGTGTGTACCGTTCCGCCCGCAACGTAGATCATCTCGCCCTGATAGATGTTGATCCAGTTGAGAAGATCTTCGGCGCGCTTTTCTTGGATGCTTTGCTCGAACTGAGCTACCGTAACGCCGGGCTTCAGGCCGAGAGCGATCTGCGATCCGGGCTTGGCGTGGGCCACGTACCAGCATTCCGTTTTGCCCCAGGGCTCGCCGAAGCGCTGCGCGGTTTTGTCGTCGGGGTGTACCTGGACGGAGAGTTTCTCTTCGGGAAACAGAAATTTCAGAAGCAATGGAAAGCGCTGCGGGTCGCGCGCGGCCGTGCCTACGAAGTCGACGCCGAATTCTTTGCTCAGGTCGGCTAGCGAACGTTTCGCCAGCGGGCCGTTCGTAACCACGCAGTTGTCGCCGGTGAGCCAAGCTTCTCCGATTCTTTCGTTGAACTTGTGATTGGGGTAGATCGCAGAAAGATCGAGCGTGCCCCAGGGGCGCGGGTCGAAGGCGGGCGACATCAGGAGTGGGTAGAGTTGGGTCATAAGAACTCGCAGTAAATCTACGGCTGGTCCTTCTGGACGCGCTCCCAGACGAGCTTGCGCTCGTGGTCTTCGCCCATTTCGTGAGCCTTCGCAATCAGCGTAAGGCGGTTGCCATCGAAGGTGAAGTTGCGGGGCCACTCCTGAGCGAGCTCTCCAGGGTAGAGTGCCTGCTTGACGTGGTGAATCACCGTCGAGGTTGAGGCGTCGATCGTCCATGTACCGCAATACGCGTAATACCCTTCGACTGCTGCGATCTTCTCCGCGGGTGTTGCTGCCAGGAAAGCCTCGCGGGAATTGGTTTTCGGAGCTGCGGGCTTTGGATCAGAAACGATTTGGACACTCATCCAGCCGCTTCGGTCGTACACAATCAGCCCCTCGGGGTGCTTGCCGTAGAAGGGATAGATAACCTCTCCGTTGGGGCGGACAGTTTCTATGCTTACCAAACGCCATGCACCGATCAGTTGATCGCGCACCGACGTGGCATCCGGCTTCGACTGCTGGGCGGGCGCGAAGATCGATTGAGATGACACTACGGTGAGCAAGTAGAGAACAAATAAACTTAGCGATCGCAAATCCCACCTCCTCCGAACGATGAAACGCAGAGACTACAAACAAGCAAAGGCTCGATTTTGGCGGCGCAATGCACAGGTCCTTTGCTTCGCTCAGGATGACAACGCACATTTATGTAGCTAATTTTCGGGACACAATGCTACAGCCCGCCGAAGAACTTCCGCATGCGCTCCAAACCACGGTCGAGTTCGGCCATCGAGGTGGCATAGGAAACGCGGATGTGTTCCTTGGTGCCGAAGCCTTCTCCGGGAACGGTGGCAACGTGCGCCTCGCGCAGGAGTTTACCGGCGATGTCGGAGGCCGAGTTCATCCCGCTACGCCCGAAAAATTCCGAGACGTTGGGGTAGGCGTAGAACGCGCCTTCCGGCAGCGTGCATTTCACGCCCGGGATGGCGCGCAGTCCTTTGACCACGTGATCGCGCAGCTTGATGTAGTCCGCGCGCATTTCTTCCACGCATTGTTGCGAACCTTTGAGCGCTGCGACCGCCGCTTTCTGCACGATCGACGTCGGATTCGACGTGGACTGGCTCTGCAGTTTCTGAACGGCAGTGATGATGGGCGCCGGACCGAGCGTGAAACCTAGACGCCATCCGGTCATAGCATAGGTCTTCGAAAGCGATCCGACTACCATAAAGCGGTCGCGGAACTCGCGCAACGAACCTACCGAGAAACGCTTGCCGCGGTAATTCAGATATACGTAGCATTCGTCGGAAATTACCCAGATGCCGCGCTGGTGGGCCAGTTTGACGACCGCGGTCATGTCTTCCGGGCTCATCACGGCTCCGGAGGGATTGGAAGGGGAATTCAAGATGATGAGCTTGGTCTTCGGCGTCACCAGTTTCGCTACCATGTCGGCGGTGACGCGAAAACCCTGCGATTCGTCACTCTGCAGAAGCACGCAGGTGCCGCCGGCGTAGCGCACCATGTCCTTGAACGAGACCCAGTAGGGGACGGGAAGGATGACCTCGTCGCCATGGTCGACTAGCACAGAAATGACGTTGAACAGAGCGTGCTTGCCGCCCACAGAGGCTGCGGCTTCTTCACGCCGGTAATCCGAATCGAAGTCCACTGCATGACGGTGGACGATGGCGTCCTTCAATTCAGTGGTGCCACCGACGGCGGTGTACTTCGAAAAATTCGCCTGGATGGCGGCGATTGCAGCATCCTTGATGTGCTGCGGCGTGGAGAAATGGGGCTCGCCGGCGCCGAAGTCGACGACATCAATACCCTGCTGGCGCAGCTTGTCAGCTTCGGCCACGACCGCCATGGTCGCGGAAGGCTCGATGCGGTTGATGCGTTCCGTCAGGCGGACGGGGTGAGTGACGGGTGCAATTACGGTGCTCATAATCTCTTTGCTGCCCTCATAATTTCTTTTTTCTGAACTTGCCCTTGGCCTCGGTATGCGCCTTGCCCGCGAGCTGATCGCCGTTCTCGAATTTGTGAGCCACATCCATTTTCTCACGAAGCTTCTGCGCGACAAGTTCAGGCACCAGGCATTCAATGGAGCCGCCGAGCTGGGCGACTTCTCGCACCAGACGCGAACTCAGGTAGGAATATTTTTCCGCGGGCATCATGAACACCGTCTCCAGGCCGGGCTGGAGCTTGCGATTCATCAGCGCCATCTGGAGTTCGTACTCGTAGTCGCTGATGGCGCGAATGCCGCGCAGGATGACCCTGGCCTCGACCCGCAACGCGTAGTCCACGGTGAGGCCGTCGAAGGTATCGACCGAGACGTTGTCAAAGTCCGCGGTCATCGCCTCCAGCATCTTGCGGCGGTCGGCGACGCTGAATAGCGGGTCTTTCTCGGGATTCCTGAGAATGGCGACGACCAGTTCGTCGAAGATCTTGCTGCCGCGCTCGATCAGGTCGAGATGCCCGTTGGTAGGAGGATCGAACGATCCGGGATAGATGGCTTTGATGCGCTTCACAGGGGCCTCGGTGGAAGAAAGGAGGATTGTATGCGGGGGGAAGCGGGGATGGCAATCAGAGGGGGATTTAAGTGGGTGATGGAGAGCCGGGCGCAGACGGGCGCGACGCCCGCCTCTCCATCCATTAACCAGTGACGTTCGCGGGTGCTACCGTCTCGCCGCCGGTACTTTCGTAGCTTCCGGCACCGCCGATGGCATCGTCGTGACCCGGCCCTGCATACCGGTCGCTTGCGCCGGAACCACAGCCGGAGTCGGTGACGCTAGGGACGGAACCAGTCCCAGAGCTTTGCGGACTTCAGCATTCAGCTTGGCCATCGTGTCTTTGTTTTCTTTCAGGAAGGTGCGGGCGTTCTCGCGTCCCTGCCCGATACGCTCCCCTTTGTAGCTGAACCACGAGCCCGACTTCTCCAGGATATTTTGAGCCACGGCCAGATCGAGCAGGTCACCTTCGCGGGAAATGCCTTCGCCGTACAAAATGTCGAACTCCGCTTCGCGGAATGGCGCTGCCACTTTATTTTTCACGATCTTGACTCGGGTGCGCGAGCCAGTGACCACGTCTCCTTCTTTAATGGCCGCGATGCGGCGGATGTCGATGCGCACCGACGAATAGAACTTCAGCGCGCGCCCGCCGGTCGTGGTTTCCGGATTGCCGAACATCACTCCAATTTTTTCGCGGATCTGGTTGATGAAAATCAGGCAGGTGCGCGACTTGGCCACCGTCCCCGTCAGCTTGCGCAGCGCCTGCGACATCAGGCGGGCCTGTAGTCCCATGTGACTGTCGCCCATTTCGCCGTCGAGTTCGGCCTTCGGAACAAGCGCCGCCACCGAGTCCACCACCAGCACGTCAATGGCGTTCGAGCGCACCAGCGCTTCAACGATTTCCAGCGCCTGCTCGCCGTAGTCGGGTTGCGAGACCAGCAGATTATCGACGTCCACTCCCAACTTCTTGGCGTAGCCCGGATCGAGCGCGTGCTCGGCATCGACGAACGCCGCCAAGCCGCCAGCCTTTTGCGCCTCGGCAATTACCTGCAAGGCAATCGTAGTTTTGCCGGAAGACTCCGGGCCGAAGATTTCAACGACCCGTCCGCGGGGCACCCCACCCACGCCCAGCGCGGCATCGAACGAAATCGCGCCCGTCGAAATCACGGCGATGGGGACGATGGCTTCTTTCGACCCCAGCCGCATAATGGAACCTTTGCCAAACTGCTTTTCAATCTGTGCGAATGCGAGATCGATTGCTTTGGTGCGCTCGTTGTTACGATCTTCCAATCGGCTACGCTCGTCGGCCATAATGGCTGCTCCTGTTTTTATGAATCTGGAATCTGAGCCTACACCCGCGGGCTGGAGCGAGAAGTGTTGGCTGTCACATCAATTTGGGTCAGTTTAGCACGAAGCGAATAAAAGGCGAAGCGCGAAGTTGATGGACGTGGTTCGGGCTTCGCGGCAAGAACCTGCCACGGAGGTACCGAGACACGGAGAAAACCAGGAGAACGCTTTCCGTGACTTCCCCTCTGCCTCTGTGTCTCTGTGGTGAAGGGTTTCTTGCTAGACTCCCCTCATGAGCGAAGACAAGCAGAATGGCAGCATCTCAGAACGAGGCCCAGCCGTTGGAGGCCCGTCTCTGTATCTCGTTGCCACGCCCATCGGCAACCTTGAAGACATCACGCTGCGCGCTCTGCGCGTGCTCAAAGAAGTCGACCTGATTGCCTGCGAGGACACGCGGCAGACCCTGAAGCTGCTCAACCATTACGGCATCCAGACACGATTGGTCAGCTATCACGAGCACAACGAGATGACCAAAGCCGCCGAACTGGTCGTCGACCTCGAAGGCGGGGCCAAGATTGCTCTCGTCACAGATGCGGGCATGCCCGGCATCTCCGACCCCGGATTCCGGTTGATCGCGCTCGCCATCCGGCATCATGTGCCGGTGGTGCCAATTCCTGGTGCGTCGGCGTTTCTGGCGGCGCTGGTGGCTAGCGGGCTGCCTACCGATTCGTTTCGCTTCAGCGGATTTCTACCCTCCAAGTCAGGCCAGCGCCGCAAGCTGATCGAGAGCGTGAAAGATTCTCCGCGCACACAGGTGTTCTACGAGGCCCCCCACCGGCTGCTGGAGACGCTGGCGGATGTGGTCGAAGTTCTAGGAAACGACCGCCACGTCGTGGTCGCGCGCGAAGTGACGAAGCTGCATGAAGAATTTCTGCGCGGACGGGCGGCGGAAATTCTCGAACAACTCAAAGCCCGAGGAGACGTCAAAGGCGAAATCACGCTGCTGATCGCGAAAGCCGAAGAAGGAGCAGCCCCGTCCGCATCCGAGACCGTAAGCATCGCCCAGCGCGTGCGCGAAATCATGGCCGAAGAGAAGGCCGATGAAAAGGCCGCGCTGAAGAAAGTTGCTAAAGAGCGCGGGATTGGGAAGAGCGAGGCATACCGGGAGTGGCAGCAAAGCAAATAGCAGTAGAAACCACGTAGGCCCGGACACCCTCTTCGACTTCGCTCACGACCCGTTCAGGCGAGCAACGCTCGGCTCGCTGACTGTGTTACTGAAGCTGTGCGGCACGGTCTTGCAGCTTGGCGGCTTCGTCCTGCTGGCCTTGAGCCGTCTTGAGCTTGGAATACTCCAAGAGGACCTGCTTCAATCGATCCACGTAGTTGTCCTTCATGTCGGGTAAACTCACAATGGCCGCTTCAAAGATCGTCACCGCATTTGAATAGAAATCATCCGCCTTATCGAATTGTCCGAGAGCGGCATAAACGCGGGCCAGATTTGCGTTTTCCGATGCGAAGTCCGCATCGCTACCGCTATTTTCATAGCTCTTGCGAATCTCTACCGCCTTTTCATACAGCGGTACCGCTTCCGCGTACCTATGCTGCTGGAACAATGCATGCCCGAGAAACGTCCTTGCGCTGCTTCTTTCAAGAACACGATTCTGAGGGAGTTGATCGGCAAGGATGACTGCTTCGTTGCACTTCTTCTCTGCCTCAACACTCTTGCCCTCTTTAGCTAACTTGTAGCAACCGTCAAATGCGGGATAGTAGTCTTGCAGTGCCTTCTCTTCAGCTTTTGAATGCTTGGCTGTAACAACAGTCCACTCAACTGTTGTTGAAACGGCGACGGCCCGACCATCCGCAAGGAATGGTTTGTATTCCCATTTCCTCACAGCGTCTATAAAGGCCGGTGCGAGCATCGGGTGGCCGCTAAGCAGCTTGACTGAGCTCACCTTACCTTGGGAGTTGATGACAATCTCTGCCGACACCGTTCCGCCGAGTCCCATGGTCTTTGCCAAAGGAGGAACAGTTGGCTCGACCTTCCTGACGAGATTCTGGCTGGCTATCGACGGGGCAACTCGATTTGGTTTCTCTTCAGCGGTGACGAGCGCAGTAAGCAGCAGGACAACGAGCGAGATTTTCAACATACGACAAGAAGTTATCACGGTCATGAAATGCAGAGCTTCGCTCGACTGGACACCGACGCGGCTGTCCCTACGTGGATTGTGGTGATCCCACCTTCTTACTTGCCTGCTAACTCCTTCTTCACCACGTCGCTAACCACCTTCCCGTCCACTCGCATCCCCGCCGCAGCAAAGCGCGCCATCGCGGCCTTCATCACCGTCCCCATGTCCTTCATGGCAGGAGCGGGCGTCATCTCGCCAATCGCCGCACGGACTCCGGCCACGATTTCCTCTTCGCCTGCGGCCTTGGGCAGATAGGTCTCGATCAGCTTGATTTCGGCGGCTTCTTTGTCAGCCATCTCCTGGCGTCCGCCCTTGGTGAACTGCTCGACCGAGTCTTTGCGCTGATTGATCAGCATGGAGAGCACCTGCTGCGATTCCTTGTCGTCGAGCGGCGCCATCTTGTCGATTTCTTTGTTCTTGAGCGCGGTCTTGACCATGCGCAGGGTGGAGAGGCGATGCTCTTCGCGCGCCTTCATGGCCGCTACGATGTCTTTCTGGATCTGGTCGATGAGGGGCATGAAGAGATTATAGAACGCAGCACGCGGCGGTTCGTGTGGTGACGGGGCTCCGCCCCGTCTCGGCGGGACAAAGCCCCGCCACCACATAAGCAGATTGCTCGCGGCGTCCCTCGCAATCCACCCTTTCCGAATCCGTCCGCTTTCGCATATTCTGTTGAGTAGCCCAACCTCCATTCCCATGCTCAAGAAAAACAGGCTCTTCACTCCGGGTCCAACGCCTCTTCTTCCCGCCGCCCAGACGGCGATGGCTTCCTATGGCGCGCACCATCGCACCGCCGAGTTCCGCGCTCTGTTCGCGCGCGTGCTCGCCGACGTGAAGGAGTTCATCGGCACGAAGAACGACGTGCTGGTGCTGTCCTCGTCGGGCACGGGTTTCATGGAAGCCTCGATCTCGAACTTGACTTCGCCCGGTGATCGGGTGCTGGTACTGACCGCCGGCAAGTTTGGCGAGCGCTGGACCTCGCTGGCCAAGGCGTTTGGCTGCGCCGTGGAGACGGTGACCGCTCCCTATGGCGAAACCATTTCGCTCGAGGAAGTGCGCCGCAAGCTGACGCCCGAGATCCGCTGCGTTTATGTGCAAGCGACCGAGAGTTCCACGGGCGCACGGCATGACGTTGAGGCGATCGCGAAGCTGGTCCGCGCGCTCCCCGATACTTTATTTGTCGTTGACGCCATCACCGGATTAGGTACAACGCGTCTCGACGTGGACGCTTGGGGAATCGACATCATCATTGGCGGCTCGCAGAAGGCGCTGATGATCCCGCCCGGATTGGCCTATGGCGCCATCAGCGAGCGAGCTTGGCAGCGCATGGAGACGGCGAAGTCTCCGCGGTATTACTTCGATCTGCGAAAGGAACGGAAATCGGCGGCCAAGGCGGAGACAGCATACACGCCCGCGACCTCCCTGTTTGCCGGACTGGCGGCGGCGTTCGATTACGTGCGTCAGATGGGGGATGGGAACCTCGCGGCGGGACGCGACGCGCTGATCGCAAATGCCGAGTTGTGTGCGGCGATGACGCGCGCCGGCGTCGAAGCGCTGGGGCTGAAATTATTCTCGCCTGGTTGTCCGGCGTCCGCTCTAACGGCGGTTGCTGCCCCGGCCGGCGCCGATTCCACGGCCATTTGCAAGCGCTTTCGCGACGAGTTTGGCGCGGTCGTGGCCAACGGACAGGCGGAGATGAAGGGACAGCTTTTCCGCATCGCTCACATTGGCTACTACGATTATCTGGACACGGTGGGAGTGCTGGCCGCACTCGAACATGTAATCGCCGAAGCTACGGGGAAGGCGGTCGAGTTTGGATGCGCGGTGCGCGCGGCGCAGGAAGTTTACGCGCGGACAGGCGCGAACAACGGCTGAAGGAAGAAAACTTGCACATCTCTCGTTTTAATGAAGGAAGATTGACAAACTGTACACAACTGGGGGAATACATGAAAACGAAATTTGTCGCACCAATTGCATTAATCCTGATGTTTTCCACGCTTAGCTTTGCCGACTTCAAGTACTCCGAAACCAGCAAGATCACCGGCGGCGCCATGATGAACATGGCCAAGATGGCGGGAGTGTTCAGCAAGGACGCGCGCCAGATGAACGCACCCACCACCCGCACCATCTCCGTAAAGGGCAGCAAGTTACGGGAAGAAGAGTCCGACGGAAGCGTTCGCATCACGGACCTTACTGGTCGGCGCTTTATCAGCATCGATCCCAAGAACCAGACCTACAGCGTCGTGACCTTCGACGATTTCAAAAAGGCCATGGAGCGCAAACAGCAGGAAATGCAGGAAAAAATGAAGGGCAAGCACGGCCAGGACGCCAACATGAAGATCACGCCCAAGTTTGAAAGCACGGAGACGGGCGCATCCAGGACCTTGCTGGGAGTGGAGGCCAAGGAACTGAAGGCCAAGGTCGAGATGCTGATGGAATCGAGCGACCCCAAAGCGCAGGGGCAGCAGATTTCGACGGTGATCAACACGGACCAGTGGATCGCGCCGAACATGGCGGGCTACAAGGAAATCCGGGATTTCTACCTGAAGATGGCGAAGGAAATGGACTGGATGCCGGGCGAGGCAATGAATGCCATGGCCAACAGCAACGTGCAGATAAGCATGAACGAACTGCGCAAGAGCAACCTCGCGCACATCAGCGGCATGCCTCTGCTCACCTACACGAGCATGACGCTCGGTGGCAACGGCGCACCGCCGCCCACGGCGCAAAGCCAACCACAACAACAGCCGCAGCAAGCCGAAGACAATTCCGTCCCTACCTCCGCCAGTGGCGCCGTCATGAAAGGTCTGGGCGGGATGTTCAAGAAGAAGAAACAGCAGGACGCCGACAACTCCGCGGCCAGCACACCAAACCCAGCCAGCACGCCGGGATCAATGATGGATATGCAAACCGAGGTGACAAGCTACTCGAATTCGCCGCTCGATCCTGGCCTGTTCGAGCCGCCTACCGGTTATTCCGAAAAGAAGATCACTGCGGATGACATGGCCGGTGGGAAGAGATAGAAGTTTGAAGTTCGCACACAATTCGCGCGTAAACAGATTGGGATGGTGAGCTACGTATCGAGCGCCTCTCTGCGCAATTTGCGGCTTTCGGCTAGCAGCGACATGGAGTGCATCAGGTTTTGCAGGGTGACAATTCCGACCAGATGCTGTTCGTCGACAACCGGGATGATGCTGAGATTGCGGGCGGAGAGCTTGCGGAAGGCGGAGGCTAGCGACTCCTGCTTGGCGGCGACGTCGAAGATGCGGTTCATGACCGCCTGCACATAGCCGTTGCCTTCGGCACGCAGCGCTTCGAGAATCTTTTGCCTGGAGACGACTCCGACCATGTCGCTGCCGCGCACTACCGGAAAATCGTCCTGCAGGGTGTGCACGGCTTTTTCCAGCGCGTCTTCCAGCGTGTCGGCGGGCGAGAGGGTGGCAAAGTCGGTGAGCATGACTTCCTCCAGGCGGACGCTTTGCAGCACGGATTGAAATACGGCCGAGCGCTCTTCGAGTTGCGCACCAACGAAGAGGAAGAATCCGATCATCACCAGCCACCAGTTGCTCATGAGCATCCCGACCATCATGAACATGATGGAGAAAACATGGCCGATACGAACGGCGCGCTGCGTGGCCAGAACTATGTCCATGCGGCGCGCAAAAACCGCGCGCAAAACGCGACCGCCATCCATGGGATATGCCGGCAACAGGTTGAACAAGCCGAGGTAAAGGTTCGACCAAACGACGCTCCGCAACAGCGCGCTCGAATGGAGGAGCGGCCTGGTGGCCAGCGAAAAGCCTGGCAGGGCTGCGAGCAGGATGAGTGCGGTTACGCCGGCGATGAAGAGATTTACCAGCGGTCCAGCAGCTGCGATGCGGATGTCGCGCTTCCAGCCGTTGATCGGGTCCGGGATCGCGTGCGCTTCGTCGAGGATGGTGATTCCACCGATCGGCAGCAGGATAATGCCTTTTGCCGGAACGCCCGAGCCGCGAGCCACCAACGCGTGGCCTAATTCGTGCAAGATCACGCTGCCGAAAACGATGCCGACCAAAGCAAGCCCGCGCAGGGCGGCGCTGGCGTCCTGCGTGGCGGCTTCGGTACTCCACACAAAGACCAGCAGAAACAAGAAGGTCAGATGAATACGGATTTCGATTCCGAAAAGACGTCCAACCGGAATGGACCAACTGCGCATCGACATGCCTACCCGTATTCTATCTACTATTAGACACCGATTGACGCCGCGGAGATGCGAAAAGACGAAACGGAAGGGCTGGGCCGGAAGGGGCGTCTCCCCATAGAGAGCGGGGCAAGCCCCGTCTCTACATGCGGGAAAGCGTTAAGCATCGCGAGCACGAACCTATGAGAGTGATTGCTGGAGAGTACCGGCGCCGGACGTTGCGGTCGTTGCCCGGGCTTGAAATTCGTCCGACTTCGGATCGACTGCGCGAAACGTTGTTCAATGTGCTGTGCGCGGGCGATCCCGCCGCGTTGGCGGAGTCGACGTGGCTTGATTTGTATGCGGGGACAGGCGCTGTGGGCATTGAGGCGCTAAGCCGTGGCGCGCGGATGGTGCACTTTGTCGAGTCGTCCAAAGCAGCGGCGGATCTGATTGCCGAAAACTTGAAAGGGTTGGCGATTGTGCGCGGGTTCCAGATTGTGAAGGTCGAGGCCGGGAAGGCGCTGCGGCAACTGGAGGCGGCAGGGAGCGTGGCCGATTTCGTGTTTCTGGATCCGCCGTACGCCATGCAGGACGAGTACGCGAAGACTTTGGCTGCATTGGCGGAATCGAAGTTGCTCCGCGAGCGGAGTCTGGTGATCGCGGAGCATGAGAAGAGATTTGATCCCGGCGAGGTGTTTGGGGAGTTGCGGCGCTATCGGACCCTGGTACAGGGAGACGCGGCCCTGAGTTTTTACCGGCGGGCATAGAAATTCGCAACTTCCCCCACCACTTTGTCATCCTGAGCGAAGCGAAGGACCTCTGTATTTGGCTTGCGACGGCGGAATGCATGGGTCCTTCGCTTCGCTCAGGATGACAGTTCATGAAAGGGCGCCACGGCGGAACTCGCCTGTCGATGGGGTTTGGCAAACTCCACAGACCGTTATAATCACTACGACATGGCTAAGTTTCTACCGGTTGACGAACAACTCGCATACCTCAAGAAGGGCGCGGCGGAGATCGTCAAGGAATCCGAACTACGCGCCAAGCTCGAACGCTCGCTCGCGTCGGGCAAGCCGCTGCGGGTGAAGGCGGGTTTCGATCCGACCGCGCCCGACTTGCACCTGGGGCACACCGTCCTGCTGCGCAAGCTGAAACATTTTCAGGATCTCGGACACACGGTCATCTTCCTCATCGGAGATTTTACCGGGATGATCGGCGATCCGACGGGGCGCTCGGCAACGCGGCCTCCGCTGACCACGCAGCAGATTGCGGAGAACGCCGAAACTTATAAAGCGCAGGTTTTCAAAATTCTCAGCCCGGAAAAAACGGTGGTGGACTTCAACAGCCGGTGGTTCTCGAAGTTTTCGGCGGAGGATTTCATCCGGCTGACGGCGAAGTACACGGTCTCGCAGATGCTGGAACGCGAGGACTTCCACAAACGTTTCCATGACGAGAAGCCGATTGCCATGCATGAGCTGCTGTATCCGCTGGCGCAAGGATATGACTCGGTCGCGCTCGAAGCGGACGTGGAGCTCGGCGGCACCGACCAGAAATTCAACTTGCTGGTGGGGCGTGAGTTACAGCGAGCCTACGGGCAGGAGTCGCAGGTGGTGCTGACCACGCCGATCCTCGAAGGGCTCGACGGCGTGAACAAGATGTCGAAGTCGCTGGGGAACGCGATTGGAATCCACGAGCCTCCGCTGGAGATGTACGGCAAGGTGATGTCGATTTCGGACGCGATGATGTGGCGCTATTACGAGCTGCTGACGGATGTTCGGGTGGAGCAGATCACGACAATGAAGGCGGATGTGGCTAGCGGGAAGGCGCATCCGATGGCGCTGAAGAAGGAGTTGGCGCGGTCGATTGTGGCGGATTTTCACTCGGCGGAGGCGGCGACCAAGGCCACAGAGGATTGGGCCAAGCAGTTTCAGAAGGGCGGCGTGCCGGAAGATGTGGAGGAAGCCGCGGTCGCACTTGCTGCTATTAGTGCCCCTTCCCTTGTTCCGGGAGTGATTCGGATCAAACTGGACAAATTGCTCTTCCAGCTTGGTCTTGCTGATTCGGTCAGTGATGCAGTGCGCAAAATAAAACAGAAAGCCGTGCGGGTCAATGGTGAATTGAAGACAGACCCGACACTCCTTTGGAGTCTAAAGGATTTGAAGGAGCCACTGACCGTGCGAGCCGGTCGCAAGCTAAAAAGAGTCACAGTAACGGTTCCACCAACTACTGAACTGTCATCCTGAGCGTAGCAGGACGATCCGCGAAACGGATCGTTCTGCGGAGTCGAAGGACCCCTACTCATTCGGAACTATCGGACGGGGCAAGGGATTTCTCACCACGAACACCGCCTGCGGTTGTCCCAAGCCACTCGGAATTATCGCGTTGAGCGTGCTCGCGTCGACGGCCTCGTAAGCACTCGCTGCGGGAACGCGGACGGCGTTTTCGGGGTAGGGGTCCTTCGACTCCGCAGGATGACAGTTTCTGGAGGGGGCGCCCGGTTCTATTTGGCAGGAGCCTTGGGAGTCGAACGATCTTTACTTTCACCGGAAGGTGTCATCCAGGGGAACCACTCGCGTGCCAAATCCAGCCAGTGCGGGTTGACGAATTCGATCAGCGCAATCTTCTTCGATCGTCTCCACCCCTTGAGTTGCTTTTCGCGATTTATTGCCTTCTGAACTTCGTCGAACGATTCCCAATACAGCAACCGCTCAACGCCATATTTGTCGGTGAAACCTTCAATGCGGTGAAGTTTGTGCTCAAAGACACGTTTGTGCAGGTTGCCTGTCATGCCGATGTAGAGAGTTCCCGACAGGCTGCCCATGATGTACGCGCAGTAGGATTTTCGTTCGCGAGACATGGGAGAAAGTAGGGGCCCTTCGACTACGGTGGCCGTTCCCTTCGGGAACGACCCCCTCCGCTCAGGGTGACAGGGTTTAGGTTTGAGTACAGTGACATCCCACACACCGCAATTGTTCGGTTTGCCGAAGGCGTGCCAGCGACCTACGCGGTCCGTGCAGACTCAGGCATCATGTTGTGCCACTCTGTCGCTTGTTCGTAGGCGTGTGCCGCTTGCAGCACCACGTCCTCTCGCCAGGGAGCAGCGGCTAGTTGCAGGCCAATCGGCAGGCCATCTTTTGTAAAACCGCATGGGACAGAAATCGTGGGAATTCCCCAGACATTGAAGGGCCGTGTGTTGCGCAGCATGATCAGCTCTTGCGGACGGAGGTTGTCGGGATGCTTTTGGAGATCGGCAATCACCGGCGGCGGGATTGGAACGGTGGGCGTTAGCAGCACGTCTACTTCATCGAATATATTTCGGATGGCGTGGCGGCTCGCCTGGAGGTCGCGGCTGGCGCGGAGAGCGTCAGATGCTGAGATCTTGGCTCCGGATTGGATGCGCGCCAGCGTCGCGGGCTGGTAGAGCTCGGGTGAACGGGCTACGAATGGCTCGTGATAGGCATAAGCTTCGGCACTCGCGAGCGTGCGGTCCGTGGAGACTTCAAGTTTGACCTCGCGGATTTCAGCATGGAGTTCGCGAAAAACCTCGATCGCTTTTTCGATTGCGGCGGCGACTTCGGGATGGAGATCGTCGAAGAAGAATGCTCGCGGTATGCCGACGCGCAACTTGGGTGGAAGTTGAGCGATGGCGGCGACGAAATCCGGGACAGGCGCGTCAATGCTGGCGGGATCGGCTGGGTCGTAGCCTGCCAGCACTTGCAGCATCGATGCCGCGTCATGGACCGAGTTTGCGATCGGGCCAACGTGATCGTAGGACCATGACAAGGGGATGACTCCGCGGGCGCTCACTCGGCCGTATGTCGGCTTGAGTCCCACGACTCCGCAGTAGGCGGCGGGCAGGCGGATGGAGCCGGCGGTATCGGTGCCGACGGCGGCGAATCCTAGAGCTGCGGCGACGCCTGCTGCGGAGCCTCCCGAAGATCCTCCAGTCAGTCGCGTCGCTTCCCATGGATTGTGGACCTCGCCGAAGAAGCTGATGATCGCGCTGCCGCCGTAGGCGAATTCGTGCAGGTTCTGTTTGCCTAGAATGATTGCGCCCGCGGCTCGCAGGCGGCGGACGACTTCGGCGTCTTCGGTCGGAGTGCGATCTTTGAACAGGGCGCTGGCGGCGGTGGTGCGGACTCCGGCGGTATCTATGATGTCTTTGAGTCCGATGGGAATGCCGTGAAGCGGGCTGCGGTAGTCTCCTCTGTGGATTTCACGCTCGGCAACGCGGGCTTGGTCGAGAGCGGAATCAGCCGTGACGGTGATGAAGGCGTTGAGCGTTGGGTTTAGCTTCTCTATGCGCGCCAGGCAATCGCGGGTGAGTTCAACGGGAGAGATGGAGCGGTCGCGAATTTGCCGGCTTAGTTGCTGAATTGTGGGACGCACATGATCCTCGACAGATCGAAGAGATTTTACAGGTTGCGGGAAGAATTCATTGCTTCCGAGAGCAAGCAACGCGGGATTTGCGAGCACCGGGCTGAGGGCAAGATTTCGCAGAAACTTTCGCCGGCTTCCCGACGCCGGTTGCTTACCTTGCACGCGCGTTCCTGAGCGCGGCGCGCTTGGCGAACCATTTCACCACCAAATAAACAACCGGACCGGCGGCAAGCGCCCACGGCCCCCATCGTAGGGAGATCGGGTCACTGTAGCGCAGGGTGTAAATCACAATGCAAGTCATCACGATGGGCAAAGCAACGACATAAGCCAAGCCCAGGCGTCCGCCGGGGATGCGAAAGGCACGCGGCAGGTCGGGACGCTTCCGGCGCAGCGCCCAAGCCGAGAGCACGGTCAGTACGGTGGTTGCGGCGCGCAACCAAACGTAGATGCTGATCAACTGGCCGAGCGTGTGCAGGGCGAGCGACGCGTAGATGGCAGCGGAGACCAGGATGGCAATCCACGGGGTACCGTAGCGCGGGTGCTTGCCGGTGAGGAAGGGCGGCAGGTAGCCGTCTTCGGCCAAGGCAAAGGGCATGCGGGTGGTGGTGAGGACAGTACTGTTGAGCAGCGCCATGGTACTGACCATCGCGGCAATCGTCATCAGATTTCCGAGCCAGGGACCGCCGATGAGTTGCGCCGCGGCCGGGAAGTATCCATCTTTCCACTGCTGCCAGTTGCCCAGCGCGGCCAGGGCGGCGAAGGTCGGCAAGAAATAAGTTGCCACGGAAAGCGGAACGACCAGCGCTAGCGCGCGCGGATAAGTGCGCTGCGGATTCTCGACTTCCTCGGCCACGGTCGACAGCTGTTCGTATCCGGAATAGAGCCAGATCCCCAAAGCAAGGCCAACGCCAAACACGGTGGGAAAAGGCTGCTTTGGCGGCACAAATGGCACAAACGGATTGTGATGCCATTTGGCGAGGCCGAGGGCGATCATGGCGATCATGGGAACAAAAACGAATACTTCGAAAACCGTGGCGGCTTTGCCGACCATCTGAATGCCACGAATGTTGATCCACGCGATGAGGGCTATCAGCAGAAATGAAACGAGCCAGTGTTTCCATCCGACGATCCCGGGAAAGTAGAAAGATAGATAGTCGGAGAAGAGCACGGCATAGGAACCGCCGAGAAGGAATGAGGCGGACCAGTTCCACCATCCGGCAAGAAATCCCCAGAAATCTCCGAAGGCGGCGCGGCTCCAGCGATAGAAGCCGCCTTCGACGGGCATGGCGGTGGTGAGTTCGGCGGAGACGAGCGACACCGGGATGCACCAGAAAAACGGGATGAGCAGGAGATAGAGCAGGGTCATGCCGGGACCGCTGGTGGTGACCATCGCTTCCAGTCCGAAGGGGCCTCCGGTGGTGTAGGAAAACATCACGAAGACGAAATAGAAAAGGCTGGCTTTACGGACGGTGGCAGTCGTGGATGAGGTTGGGGCGTTCACGATTAGCGCTCAATATGAAGACGGCTTCAGTAGGGTAGGCCGCTGAAACATGGCGGCTAGTGTACAGGAATCGCGTCGAACGCCATGGTCCAAAGTGAGGTCGAGAAACTAGCCCTATGCGGCGCAACTTCGATGGTCGCAACTTCGGGTCATCCAGTAGTGACATTCGAAACGCAGCCGAACTGCGCTCGGCTTGGACGGACGAGGGCGTCCGTCCCTATACGATCCCTTTAGCTGGTGGCAGATGAGGCGCGCCGCTGGCAGAGGGCGGCCA
>Ga0066789_10000129_pt1 | contig 23951 bp, 22 predicted proteins | sample OrgsoiDNA2013049_FD_70960 | JGI IMG/M metagenome (GOLD analysis project Ga0066789, IMG submission 70960) | Permafrost soil microbial communities from the Arctic, to analyse light accelerated degradation of dissolved organic matter (DOM) -... | ecosystem: Environmental > Terrestrial > Soil >...
TGCAGCGTGAATTTCAGGTCGCCCTTCTTGAATCCCCGTTCCGGGTCGTCGGCTTCCCAGGTGCCACGATCCCAGAGCTGCACGGTGCCGCCGCCATACTGCCCCTTTGGAATGGTGCCTTCGAAATCGCCGTAATCCAGCGGATGGTCCTCGACCTCGACCGCGAGCCGCTTGTCGTGCGGATCGAGCGAGGGGCCGCGCGCGACCGCCCAGGATTTGAAGGCGCCGTCGAATTCCAGCCGCAGGTCGTAGTGCAGCCGGGTCGCGTCATGCTTCTGGATCACAAAACGCCGCTGCGTCGAAGGCGCCACCTTGACGTCGCCACTGGGCTCCGCGGTCTTTTCAAAATCGCGTTTCTTCCGGTAGGTGGAGAGGTTTCTCAAGGACACGATCAAATCCCACGCCAATGAGCCAGCGGCCCTGTCGCCCGAAGCAGGGGCCCGGAACCAAAACCCGCAATATCAGTTGAAGTTCCCGAATTCGTTTAATCCATAACAAGCCGGAGATTGTAATGGCCGTTCGCGCCTATTGGAAAGGCTCCTTGAAGCTTTCTCTCGTGTCATGCCCGGTGCTGCTTTACCCGGCCACAACCACGACAGACAAAACCCGCTTCCACATGATCAACAAGGAAACCGGCAACCGGCTGAAACAGCAGATGGTCGATGCCGAGACCGGCGACGTCGTCGAAAGCGATCAGAAGGGCCGCGGATACGAGCTGAAAAAGGGCGAATATGTCGAGGTCGAAAAAGAGGAACTGGAGGCCGTTCAGATCGAAAGCAACCATACCATCGACATCGACAGTTTTGTGCCGAGGGGCGAGATCGACAAGCGCTACCTCAATCACCCCTATTATATCGCCCCCGACGGCAAGGCCGGGATCGACGCCTTCGCGGTGATCCGCGACGCCATGAAGGATCAGGATCGCGTCGCATTGGCGCGCATCGTGCTGACCAACCGCGAGCATATCATCGCCATCGAACCTCTGGGCAAGGGCCTGCTTGGCACCACGCTGCGCTACCCCTACGAACTGCGCGACGAAGGCGATTATTTCGACGACATCAAGAACCCGAAGATCTCAAAGGACATGGTCGAGCTTGCGGGCCATATCCTCGACACTAAGGCCGCGCATTTCGATCCTGGCAAGTTCAAGGACGAATACGAGAATGCCCTCAAGTCGCTGGTCAAGCGCAAGGCCGCCGGCAAGCCGATCAAGTCAGCCGAACGCGAGGAAAAGCCGGATAATGTCGTCAGCCTGATGGATGCGCTGCGGCAAAGCCTGAAGGGCAACGCCGCGGCAAAGCGTTCGGCGCATTCCCCGGCCCGCCGGGCGACGCATCGCCCCACAAAAAAAGCGCATCGCTCGGCCGCGCGGGCGCGGAAGGCGAGTTGAGACGGCGACCGGCGCATGAGTTCGTCATTGCGAGCGCAGCGAAGCAATCCATGAGGCAAAGAAGGAAGAGTGGATTGCTTCGCTGCGCTCGCAATGACGATCTCAACTGCCGTGACCCGCTACTTCTTCGCCTTGCGCTTCTTCGCCGTCTTTTTCTTGGAAGCCTTCTTCGGGACTTTCGCTCCTTCCGCCCTCGCCTCGGACAACCCGATCGCGATCGCCTGCTTGCGGCTCTTGACCTTCTTGCCCGACCGTCCGCTCTTCAACGTGCCGGCCTTGCGCTTCTTCATCGCGCGCTCGACATCGAAAGCGCATCGCTCGGCCGCGCGGGCGCGGAAGGCGAGCTGAGACGGCGACCGAGTTCGTCATTGCGAGCGCAGCGAAGCAATCCATGAGGCAACAAGAAAGGAAGAGTGGATTGCTTCGCTGCGCTCGCAATGACGATCTCAACTGCCGTGACCCGCTACTTCTTCGCCTTGCGCTTCTTCGCAGTCTTCTTCCTGGAAGCCTTCTTCGGGACTTTCGCCCCTTCCGCCCTCGCCTCGGACAACCCGATCGCGATCGCCTGCTTGCGGCTCTTGACCTTCTTGCCCGACCGTCCGCTCTTCAACGTGCCGGCCTTGCGCTTCTTCATCACGCGCTCGACATCGGCGGATGCTTTTTTCGAATATTTTCGTGCCATGACTATTCTCCCAGTTGCGGGAAAATAATCTTCGCGGCATGGGAAGGTTCCATCGCGCGGCTGGCAGCCGATCCGGCTCTCCCGGCCGTCAGGCGATCGCGAAATAAAGCTCGGAGGTATTTTTTGCGCCACGCAATCGAACGAGATTCTCGGGCGGTCGCAACGCTCGGGCTACCAGCGCGAGCGCGCTTAGCTGCGCATTCTCCGCGGCCGCCGGCAACAAAAGTGTAAATACGATATCCACCGGTTGCCCGTCGATGGCGTCGAATTCGATCGGCTGCTTCAGTTTCGCAAGCAGCCCGTAGGGCCGTTGCAAATCGGGCAGTCGCGCATGCGGAATCGCTACGCCACGGCCGATGCCCGTCGAGCCCAGTTCTTCCCTCCTGAGAAGGTAGGGCGCGACCTGATCGACCGGTAAGCCCAGACTGGCCGCGGCTTTGGCCGCGAATTCCTGCAACAACAGTCCCTTGTTCGAGGCCCGAACGTCGATCATGACGTCCGCCGGCGACAGCAGATCGGAAATTCTCATGGTCGCTCCAGCAGGGCGCATCGTTGAAAGCATTGATCATATCTCGGGTGGGAGGGCGGCTTTGGCGATCTCGTCCGGTGCGCGCAGCCGGTATCCAATCCCGGTTTCGGTCAGCACGAATTGCGGACGCTCCGGATCGACTTCGATTTTCTGCCGGAGCTGGCGCACATAGACCCGCAGATATTGCGCGTCGGTCAGTTCGTCCCACAGCTCCTTCAGCAAGAACCTGTGGGTCAACACCTTGCCGGCGTGCTGCACCAGCACGCGCAGCAATTCGTACTCCTTCGGCGACAGCTTGACGTCCTTGTCGCCGACCTTGACGATGCGGCGCACCAGATCGACGCTTAGATCGCCCGAGCGAAACACCGGGCGCTCGCCATGGACCTGCAATTGATGCCGCAAGGCCGCGCGCATGCGGGCGAGCAGTTCATCCATGCCGAACGGCTTTGTCAGGTAATCGTCGGCGCCGAGATCGAGCGCCTGGACCTTTCCGGCTTCATCGCCGCGGCTCGACAGCACCACGATCGGAACGCTGTCGTTGCGTCCGCGGATCATGCGCAGCAATTCATGGCCCTGGATATCGGGAAGGCCGAGATCGAGAATGATCAGTGCCGGATTCTGAGCCAGTAATTCGAGCGCGGTTTTGCCGTTGGAGGCTTCCAGGACCTCGTAGCCCTGGGTACTCAGCCCCATCCGCAGCAATTTCCGGATCGGCGGCTCATCGTCGATGACAAGGACCTTGATCGGCGCGGCGGTCATGCGGCGGTATCCAGCGCGGCCGAGGCCGCCGGGATCGGCAATCTGATGGTCAGCACGGCGCCACTTCGATCGGCGCGGTTGGCGGCCGAAATCGTGCCATGCATCGCCTCGACAAAGCCGCGGGAGATCGCGAGCCCGAGGCCAGTGCCGGGACGGACATGGTCGCCTTTTTGCGCGCGGTAGAATTTATCAAAGATACTCTCCAGTTCCGCCGGCGGGATACCGTTGCCTTCGTCGATGATTTGCAGCGATACCGAATCGCGTTGCCGTAAACTCCGGATCGATATCGTGGTGTCGGCGGGTGCGTATTTCGCCGCGTTATCCAGCAGATTAAAAAGCACCTGCTCGAACAATACCGCGTCGAGCTCCAGCATCGGCAAGTCGCCCGCAAGCTCAAGCGAGACCTGGTGATGCCCGAGGATCTTGCTGGCGCGCCGCAACACGCTGCCGACGATCTCGCCGATATCGTGCGGCGCGGTGTTCGGCACCACGGCGCCGGATTCCAGCTTGGTCATGTCGAGCAGATTGGCGATGAACCGGTTGAGCCGCTCGGATTCATCGATCACGGTTGCGAGCAGATCCCGTTTTTCCGGTTCACTGAGGCCGCTGGCGAGATCCCGCATCGTGCTCGCGGCGCCGAGAACCGAGGCCAGCGGCGTCTTGAGATCGTGCGAGATCGAGGTCAGCAGCGCCGAGCGCAACCGGTCCGATTCCACGGTGCGCTTGACGCGGTCCATGTCCTCGACCAGCAGCACCCGTTCGATCGCGAGCGCGCCCTGGTCCACCAGCGCATCGAGCAGACGGCGCTGGTCCGGCGTCAGCAGCGGCCCGGTCTTGTCGTCGTCGATGCCGATGACGCCGATCGCGCCGCGTCCGGTTCGCATCGGCAGGAACAGGCGCTTGGCGCCCGGCAGCGTATCCGACCCGCGCCCGGCCGCGCGGTCGTTGCCCCAGGCCCAATTCGCGGCGGCGAGATCGGCCTTGTCCAGTTCATCTTCGGGCGGGTAGCCCGCCTTTACCGTGAGGATGCCGTCCTGCGGCAGCAGCAGTACGACCCGTACGTTCAGCATCAGCGCGGTTTGATAGGCCGTCGCCCACAACACATCGTCCAGCGTCGCGGTGCCCGCAAGCTTGCGGCTGAAGGCGTAGAGCGATTCCGTGGTCCGCACCCGGCCCATCGCGGTGACGGCCTGGGTACGCACGCGCGCCGCGACATTGGAGACCAGCATGGCAATCAGCATGAAGAAGAAGAACGCCGCAACATTGGTCGGATCGGTGATCGTGAAGGTATAGACCGGCGGCAGGAAGAAGAAATTGTAGCACAGCGACGCCGCGACGCTGGCAAGCAGCGACGGCCACAGACCGAAGCGGACGGCCACGCTGACCACCGCCGTGAGGAACACGAGGTCCACGTTTTCGATTCCAAAATACGGCTGGATCACTCTGGCGACCCCGAGCGCGGCAGCTACAATCAGCAGCGACATCAAATAGGGCCGCGGATCGAACGGCTCCGGCCGTTCGGCGGTGCGCACGGTCTTCTTTGGAACAGGCTGCGCCGCCAGTTCCTCGCCGGCGATGACGTTGACGCTGATATTGCCGGCGCGCCGCACAAGATCATGCACCACCGAACCCTGCATGAGTTCGAACGACCAGGAACGCGTCGACTTGCCGATGATGATCTGGGTCACATTGTTGGCGTGCGCGAAATTGATGACATCGTCGGCGATACGGCGCCCAACGCCGGGAATGGTCAATGCCTCGCCGCCCAGCGCCTCGGCCAAACGCAACGTATCGGCAAGCCGGTCACGTTGCTCGTCGGTCAGCTGCAGGCTCCGCCGCGTCTCGATGCTGACCGCCGTCCAGGGCGCGTGCAGCCGGTCCGCCAGCCGCTTGGTGTAACGCACCAGTCCCGCCGCACGCGGATCCTCGCTGAGGCAGACCAGGATGCGCTCGCCCGCGGCCCAGGGGCCGGCAATGGCGTTCGCCTGCATGTGCGTCAGCAGTTGTTCGTCGACGCGCTCGGCGGTCCGCCGCAACGCCAGCTCGCGCAGCGCGGTCAGATTGCCCGGCGAGAAATAATGCTCCAGGGCGCGCTCGGCCTGCTTTGAGACATAGACCTTGCCCTCCTTCAGCCGCTGAATCAGGTCGTCCGGCGTGAGATCGACCAGTTCGATGGCGTCCGCGCTGTCGAACACCGAATCCGGCACGGTTTCGCGTACCCGCACATGCGTGATCTGGGCGACCACGTCGTTGAGGCTTTCGATATGCTGGATATTGACCGCGGTGTAGACGTCGATGCCATGCGAGAGTAACTCCTCGACATCGAGATAGCGCTTCGGGTGGCGGCTGCCGGGAGCGTTGGTATGGGCGAGTTCGTCGACCAGCGCGATGGTTGGATGACGCGCGATCAGGGCGTCGAGATCCATCTCTTCGATCGACCGATCCTTGTACACGACCCGTTTGCGCGGGAGAACCTCGAGGCCCTGCAGCAGCGCCTCCGTCTCCGCCCGTCCGTGGGTCTCGACCACGCCAACCACGACATCGACACCGGCCTTCAGTTTGGCATGCGCGCTCAGCAACATCTCGTAGGTCTTGCCGACGCCCGGTGCGGCACCGACAAAGATCTTGAGCCGTCCGGCCTGGTCGTGCTCTCGCCGGGCGGCTTCGAGAAGCGCGTCCGGCGAGGGTCTTTTTTCAAGGTCGGGGCTTTGATTTGCCATACGGCAATATAGTCCTCACGCCTGATGCTGCCTAGAAGGCGTTACTTGGCTGCAGCCGCGTCCAGCGCCAAATTGAGCGCCAGCACATTGACCCGCGGTTCGCCGATCAAGCCGGCAAGGCGGCCTTGCGTATTCGCCGTGACCAGCTCGCGGACCCGGTCTTCCGGCACGTTGCGCGCCTTGGCGACCCGCGGCACCTGGAACAACGCGCCCTCCGGCGAGATATCCGGATCGAGGCCGCTGCCGGAGGTGGTGACGAGATCGATCGGAACAGGCACGGAAGGATTTTCGGCTTTCAGCTTATCAACATCTTCCTTGACCCGGTCGTTGAGGGCCTTGCTGGTCGGGCCGAGGTTGGAGCCGCCCGAATTGGCGGCATTGTAGGGCGCCGAAACGGTCTTGGTGGCATCGGCCGGGTCCGGCGCCGACGTCGCCGAGGGCCGGCCATGGAAGTATTTGTCGTCCTTGAATTCCTGACCGATCAGGGCCGAGCCGACCACCTTGCCGTCTCGCTCGATCAGGCTGCCTTGCGCCTGTTTCGGAAAGATCACGCCTGCGATCGCGGTCATGGCGAGAGGATAGACGAGGCCCGTGATCGCCGTCAGCAGGACCAAGAGGATGATGGCGGGCCGAATTTCTTTCAACATGATAAGTCTCCAGTCTTTTCGTCATTGCGAGCGAAGCGAAGCAATCCATGGAACGAAAGAAAGACTGGATTGCTTCGTCGCTTCGCTCCTCGCAATGACGGGATTAAGCTAAGTTCAAGGCGGCGACGACGAGGTCGATCGCCTTGATGCCGATGAACGGAATGATGATGCCGCCGAGGCCATAGATCATCAGGTTGCGGCGCAGCAGCGCGCCGGCCCCGATGGCCCGATACGCCACGCCTTTCAGGGCCAGCGGAATCAGCGCGATGATGATCAGCGCATTGAAGATGATCGCCGACAGGATGGCGCTCTGCGGGCTCGCCAGATGCATGACGTTGAGCACGGCAAGCTGCGGATAGAACGCCAGGAACATCGCCGGGATAATCGCAAAGTATTTTGCGACGTCGTTGGCGATCGAGAACGTGGTGAGCGCGCCACGGGTCATCAATAGCTGCTTGCCGATCTCGACCACCTCGATCAGCTTTGTCGGGTTGGAATCGAGATCGACCATGTTGCCCGCCTCGCGCGCCGCCTGCGTGCCGGTGTTCATGGCGACGCCGACGTCGGCTTGTGCGAGCGCCGGGGCATCATTGGTGCCGTCGCCGCACATCGCCACCAGCTTGCCCTTGGCCTGCTCGTCGCGAATGAGTTTCAGCTTGTCCTCAGGCGTCGCCTGGGCGAGGAAATCGTCGACGCCGGCCTCGGCGGCAATCGCCGCCGCCGTCATCGGATTGTCGCCGGTGATCATCACGGTGCGGATCCCCATACGGCGCAGTTCGGCGAAGCGCTCGCGAATGCCGCCCTTGACGATATCTTTCAGGTGGACGACGCCAAGCAGGCGACCGTCCTTGGCGACCGCAAGCGGCGTACCGCCGCCTTTCGCGATTTCGTCCGAGATCGCCTGGATCTCGCGAGCCACCTCCGACACGGCGGTCTGCAGAACGCGCGCGGTATTTCCGGACGCGACAATGCGGGACGGTCCGCCATCGACATAGTTCAGAATCGCGTCCACCGCGCCCTTGCGAACCGACGATGTACCGGCGTCGACGCCGCTCATGCGGGTTTGCGCCGTAAACGGAATGAACGTTGCGTTGAGTTCCGCCATGTCGCGGCTGCGGATGCCGTACTTTTCCTTCGCCAGCACGACGATCGAACGCCCCTCGGGGGTCTCGTCGGCCAGCGAAGCCAGTTGCGCCGCATCCGCAAGTTCCTGCTCGGTCACGCCGCGGACGGGACGAAACGCCGTCGCCTGGCGGTTGCCGAGCGTGATGGTGCCGGTCTTGTCGAGCAGCAAGGTATCGACGTCACCGGCGGCCTCGACCGCGCGGCCCGACATCGCCAGCACGTTGAAGCGCACCAGCCGGTCCATGCCGGCGATGCCGATCGCCGATAGCAGCGCGCCGATCGTGGTCGGAATCAACGTGACGAACAAGGCCACCAGCACCACCACTGAAATCGAGCCACCGGCGTAAGCCGCGTAGCTCGGAATCGTCACGGTCGCGAACACGAAGATGATGGTCAGGCCCGCGAGCAGGATGTTGAGCGCGATCTCGTTCGGCGTCTTCTGCCGCTCGGCGCCTTCGACCAGCCTGATCATGCGATCGATGAAGGTCGAGCCCTGCGCCGCGGTGATGCGGACGCGGATCCAGTCCGACAAAACCTGGGTGCCGCCGGTCACCGCCGAGCGGTCGCCGCCGGATTCGCGGATCACCGGCGCGGACTCGCCGGTGATCGCGGCCTCGTTGACCGAAGCGACACCTTCGATCACTTCGCCGTCGGATGGGATATTGTCGCCGGCTTCGACCAGGACGATATCGCCGACCTTGAGGCTGGTGCCGGATACGAGCCGATAGGTCTTGTCGGAACCCGTCAACAGCTTGGCGTGGCTCTCGGTGCGAGTCTTCTTCAGCGATTCGGCCTGCGCCTTGCCGCGGCCTTCCGCGACCGCTTCGGCGAAGTTGGCGAACAGCACCGTGAACCACAGCCACAGGATGATCTGGAAGGTGAAGCCGAGGTTGGCGCCGCCGGTCACCAGATCGCGAAGGAAGATCACCGTGGTCAGCGCGGCCACGACTTCGACCACGAACATCACCGGGCTCTTGATCATGATTCTGGGATCAAGCTTGGCGAAGGCCGAACCGATGGCGGGCATCACGATCTTCGGATCGAGCATCGCCGAAACCGGCATCCGCTTATTCATTTTGACGACTTCCATGGACATAACTCCGAATGAGCGATCAGAACAGGGTGTTGGCGTTCATCGCCAGGTGCTCGACGATCGGACCTAGCGCGAGCGCCGGGAAGAAGGTGAGACCGCCGATGATCAGGACGACGCCGACGACCAGGCCGACGAACAGGCCGCCCGTGGTCGGCAGCGTGCCAGCCGACGGCGGGATCGATTTTTTGCTGGCGAGCGAACCCGCCAGCGCCATCGCCGGCACGATCATGAAGAAGCGGCCGACGAACATCGAGCTCGCGAGCGTCACGTTGTAGAAGAAGGTGTTTCCGGTGAGGCCGGCGAAGGCCGAACCGTTATTGCCGGTCGACGAAGTGTAGGCATAGAGCACCTCGGTAAAACCATGCGGGCCGGAGTTCGCCATCGAGGCCACCGCGGACGGCAGCACCACGGCAACGGCGGTCCAGCCGAGATACATCAGCGGCAGCACCAGAATGGCAAGCATCGCCATCTTGACTTCGCGCGCCTCGATCTTCTTGCCGACATATTCCGGCGTGCGGCCGACCATCAGGCCGGCGACGAAGATCGCCAGCACGACGAACAGCAGCATGCCGTAGAGGCCGGCGCCGACGCCGCCGACGATGATCTCGCCGAGCTGCATGTTGATCAGCGGGATCATGCCGCCGAGCGCGGTAAAGCTGTCATGCATGGCGTTGACCGCGCCGCAGGACGCCGCCGTGGTGATGACCGCGAACAGTGAGGAGGCCACGATACCGAAGCGGACTTCCTTGCCCTCCATGTTGCCGCCGGTCAGCCCAAGCGCCTGCAGCGCGGTGGTGCCGTTGGCTTCCGCCCAATAGGTGACGATGACGCCCGATATGAACAGCACGCCCATCACGCCCAGGATCGCCCAGCCCTGACGCTGGTTGCCGACCATGCGGCCGAACACGTTGGTGAGTGCGGCGCCGAGCGCGAAGATCGAAATCATCTGCACGAAGTTCGACAGCGCGGTCGGGTTCTCGAACGGATGCGCGGCATTGGCATTGAAGAAGCCGCCGCCATTGGTGCCGAGCATTTTGATGGCGACCTGCGAGGCTACGGGTCCGACCGCAATGGTTTGTTTCGCGCCTTCCAGCGTCGTGGCGTCGACGTAAGCGCCGAGCGTCTGCGGAATGCCCTGCCAGACCAGGAACAGCGTATAGACGACGCAGATCGGCATCAGGACATAGAGGGTGCAACGCGTGACATCGACCCAGAAATTGCCGATGGTGCGCATCGACGAGCGGGAGAAGCCGCGGATCAGCGCCACCGCCAGCGCGATGCCGGTTGCCGCCGACAGGAAGTTCTGGTGCGTCAGTCCCAGCATCTGGACAAGATAGGACAGCGTGCTTTCGCCGCCGTAATTCTGCCAGTTGGTGTTGGTGATGAAGCTGATCGCGGTGTTGAAGGACAGGTCCTCGGCGACGGCGGATTGTCCCGCCGGATTGAACGGCAACACCGCCTGCAGCCGCATCACCGCGTAGATGATGAGGAAGCCGCCGACATGAAACAGCAGCATGGCGACCGTGTAGGTCAGCCAATGCTGCTCGCGTTTCTCGTCGACGCCGCCGATCCAGTAAAGCCCGGCCTCGACCGGACGCAGGATCGGCGACAGGAACGTGCGCTCGCCATTGAAGACGCGCGTCATGTACCAGCCGAGCGGTTTCACCAGCGCGACAACGATCGCGCAGTACAGAATTATTTGAATCCAGCCGATGACGGTCATGGTGGTATGCCCTAAGGTTTGCGCGAGCTGTGCGGGAATGCGGTCAGAACCGCTCGGGCCGCAGCAGGGCGTAGGTCAGGTAAAACAGCAGGCCAGCGGAGACGATGGCGGCGAGTGAATAATCGAAGATCATGGGCGTTCTCCTCAAGAGCGTTTTCGAGCGTGCGGGTACCGGTTCGCGTGAAGAAAACGCGTCAAAATCTATAGTCGTTCGCAGGCGTAGGTGTATCCCACCGCCGCCGCGAACAAGCCGAGGCCGAGGGCCAGCATGACGATGTCCAGCATGAGGTGCTCCTATGCGTCGTGATCAGCGGGCTGGCCGAGTAGCCTTCTCGCTTCCGTTGGCGCTGAAGTGCCACCCGCCGCATAGGTTTTCGAGATGGAAGCAATGAGAATGTTATAGGAATCTCATAAGCACCGTCGTCCCGCTCGAGCCTGTGAAGGATACTGACCTCATCCTGAGGAGCTTGCGAAGCAAGCGTCTCGAAGGATGGACGCAACGTGCGGACTCGCGGCCATCCTTCGACACGCGCGCACCGGGCGGCGCAAGTGCACTGCCGGCAGGCCGCGCTACTCAACAGGTCGCAGATATATTCACAACGGCCGGCACTTATGAAATCCCTATATCTTGGCGCCCTGCCCCATCTCGTTTTCAAATGGCGTTTTATCCATCTTGCCCGGTGCAGCTGCAGATCGCGGCCGAGCCCTGTGTGAGATGACCGTCATGCCGCTCCTTTCAGAACACCGAGAACCCCGCGAGCTCAGTGACCGGCTTCGCGACGCCCCTGCCGCAACGGTGGATCTGGTAGCGGAGATTATCGGCGAGACCTGCCGGCGCTTTCCTTCGATGGGCCAGCCCGAAAAGACGGCGCGAATCGAACGCTTGATCCAGACCGGCGCCTGGACCGATGCCGCGCTGGCGCTGATCGATCTGGAACTGCCGCAATGGCAGGTGCGCCGCATCGCCTATGACGAGGGCGAGTGGTATTGCGCGCTGTCGCGCGAGCGCGAGCTTCCGGATTGGCTCGATCAATCGATCGAAGCTTATCATCCGGATTTGGCACTGGCGATTTTGAGCGCGTTCGTCGAAGCCCGGACCATCGCCGCGCCGTCGAGCCGGACCAGCGTCCCGATCGTGCCGCGCGAGGCAGCCGCGCCCTATGAGCCAGTCCTGACCGAGAATTTCGCGTAAAGCCGCGCGAACGAACCGATGTCGCAACTTGCTGCGTCCCCATGCCTTCGATCGTGTCCCGGGGACCGCGCAAGGCGCATCCTTTGAGTTTAAAGCTTGGCACAACTTCCGAATTTTCCGCAACAACTGCGATCGGCCCAGGTGATCGTGCGCTTTGGCCTGCGAATGATCATTCTGGTTGTTTTCGCAACGCTTGGTGACATCGGCTTCGCCAGAAACCTTGTCGCGCTGCTGTGGATGTCCGCCATCTTCAGCGCCGTCATCGGCGCCATGCGACGCGAGCCTCCGTTCGACAAGACGCCCAATCATTGGGATGAGACGGCAGCTTATGCTGCTCTATGCTGCCTCGTCAGCGGATTCAACCAGGTTGCCGAATTTTGAAGCGGCGCGCGATCTTATGCGGCTCCTATGAGATCGCCATCCGGTCGCTCTCGAATTCATACCCGATCGGGAAGATGTTGGGAGCATGAGTCGAGCAGTCTTCCGGTCGAACCATCCGAACATTCGCACAGCTAAAAACGCAGCGACGGAAAGTCGGTGGCGTCGGGAGCACGCGCCGCTCGTCCACAGAAGGAATACCAACGTGAAGCTCGTCGAACCTCCATCGTGCAGCTCTCAATCCACCGTCGTCTTCGTCGGCAAGAACAGCCGCGGCAACTGGGTCGCGCAGGAACAAGATGGCCTCTATGGCGGCCTGTTCGTCAACCGCGCGCAAGCCCTCAAATACGCGCTGTTCGAGAACGGCCATCACCCCGAAACCATCGTCGAGCTGTCGCGCGAAATCGAACTCGATATGGGCGGCAAGCGTCCCTCCGATTGCATACCCGCCGCGGCCGACAAACGGCGCGTGGCGTGACACGTCAGATGGAAAACGCGGCGTAGCCTCCAATGACAGCAACTGCAAAACCCGCCACCTGGCTGGCGGGCTACATCGCCGATCTTCCCACACCGTTCGATGACAACGATCGAATCGATTTAGCTGCGTTGGCGAGGCTCTGCGAACGCCAGATCGAGGCGGGTGCCTTGGCGATCGTCGTCGGCGAAACCGCCGGCGAGGCCTCTACCCTGACGCCAGGCGAGCACGACGCGATCGTCCGCGCCGCCGTCGAGATCGCACGGGGCCGCGTCCGCGTCATTGCGGGCGCGGGGTCGAATTCAACCAGCCAGGCCATTGAATTGACGCGGCGCGCCGAAACGGCGGGCGCCGATGCGGTGCTTTCGGTCGTGCCTTACTACAACAAGCCGATGCAAGCTGGAATTCAAGCCCACTTTCAAGCAATCGCCGAACAGACCGCGCTACCCATCATCCTGCACGACATTCCCTCCCGCACCATTCGCGAGCTGTCCGACGACACCCTCGTCCGGCTGGCGCAATCGAGGCAGTTCATCGGATTGAGGGACGGCACCGGCGATATTGCGCGTCCGATGCGCTTGCGGTCTCGGCTGCCATCAGGGTTTCGGCTGTTGTCCGGGGACGACGCCGCCGCGCTGGCTTTTATTGCCAATGGCGGCGACGGCTGCATATCGATGGCATCGAATGTCGCGCCGGAGCTGTGCCGGGTGATTTTTTCGAGCTGCCGGGAGGGTCGGTTGCAGTCCGCGCGATATCTGCAGAACAGGCTGGCGCCGCTGACGGCCGCACTCTCGAAGGAGAGCCCGGCTGCCCTGAAATATGCGCTGTGCCTGCTCGGCTTCATGCACCCCGGCACCCGCCTGCCGATCGTTGAATTGGCCGATGCAGCGAAAGCCGAGGTCAGAAGCGCCATCGCCGAAATCGGTGACGAGGATCTGGCCTGTCCGGGCTGGTTCGGCCCTCGCATCCGCAGGGATTCGACCGCTGCGTCGTAGAGGCCCGGCGAATCCCGTGAAGCTCGAGCTCGCGTTCCATCCGGCGCAGCTTCGCGTTGGCGATCGCCTCGATCATGTTCTTCAAGTAACCGTTGACCCGCCTTAGGACGTTCCGCGCGTGGACGCGAACGCGTTTTCCACGCATCCTGCCAAACCGGTAACCGCCCGGCTGTTCGTCTCGGTCGCCAAGATACGATCGATAATCATCGTCATGAAGCAAATCGCGATATTTTTCATCGCGGCTAAGGAAGTGGGCCATCCTGCATCTCCACCGTCCGCTCACGTTGCGAGCTACTGGTCCGAAGATGCGGATGACGGCATAGGAAATCGAGGCGCCCCCCTGCTCTCTCTCATAGCCGCGGCATAAAGGCCCGCCGGGATCATGGCGTCGACGTTTCTCTTCAGAATTCCTATTTCTCTCCTATGCGATGCAACGCCGATCCATCTCGCATTCCTATGGCATCGTCGGCACATCATGGCCGTTGGATTCGTGAGGAAGCCATGGCCGCGATCACTTTCAATACCGCGCACCGGCACAACGGTGAACGCTCCGGCCTCTTACCGGCCGGCGAGTCTCCGACCGTCATCGCGCAATTTCAGCCGCTCGATCCCGGCATCGTCAATGAGGCGATCCCGGCATTCTTCATCGGCCGCAACGTGGAAGGTTTTTGGGTCGCCCGTGACGCCAAGGGCCGGCTCGGCGGAATTTTCCTGCTGGAAAACTCCGCCCTGTCGTTTGCCAGGAGGAACAGCCGCCCTGCGGGATGCGCAACCATATTTCCGTCCGAGCGGTTCGAGCTCGACCTGGAAAACAAAGGCAACCCGCTTGCCGCGCAGCTTGGATCGCTGATCCATTTTGCGATGCGTTTTCGGCGGCGAATCGCCGCCCGCATCGGCAACATCATTGAGAGATTTTCGACATGACGATGTTGACACACGCGCGCGGTCCGTCAAAACTCGCGCTTTATTCGTCGGAAAGGCAAAATGCCGCTGGAGCAGGAGCGGCGGAAGCCCATCCCTGGGATGATCAAGCAATTCTGCATGTACGCTCTTACGATCCTGCTGGCCGGGGCCGCCCTCGCCGGGATCATCGCGCTAAGGGCGATCGCCGTTCTTCACACCCTTAATTTTAACGCACACTGAGTGCAGGTTCGCATCGCTCCGGCGGCCGGCAAGCGTCATCGGCGGCAGCGATGCATGACGGCGTCTTTGCCCGGATTCGACGGGTAGCGCCGCGCTCGCGCCGGTCGCCGATGCCATAATGCCGTTTCGCCGGAACAGGGCGGCCCGCTCCTGGTCGCTTCCGGCAGCCGCCGCATCGCTGCTCGCGCTTGATCCGGCGTTGACCGGGTGTTTCGTTTGAGTCACAGAGACATTTTGCTTCGCCGAGATGCTCGGGGGATTCGATGAACTTCAGCAGTGCAGACCTGTCGACGATACTGGATCGCATTCTCGACACGGCGGCGGACAATTTCAGGGTCGCGAAGATCCTGGTTCAACTGGGCCTCGACCCCAACAACATCACATACGACGCATTATTCAACCGCCTGCTCGAAATCTTTCTGACCAACATCACCCTTGCCAACATGTTCGCCCTGGTTGGCGCCATCTTCTTTGTCGCCACCTTGCTGACGCAGACCATGGTGCCGCTGCGCGTCGCGAACATGGTCGGCTGTGCATTCTTCGTCGGCTTTGGCGCGCTCGCCGGAGACGTCAGGACTTTCCTCTTGTATCTGCTGCTGCTCCCCATCAACGCCTATCGCCTTCGTCAAATGCTCAACCTCGTCAAGAAGGCGCGCAGCGCGACGCAGGGCGACACCTCGATGGAATGGCTCAAACCGTTCATGACCGAGCGCAAATATCGCAAGGGCGATATTCTGGTAAAAAAGGACGATGCCGCCGACGAAATGTTCCTGACCGTCACCGGAAAGTTCCTGGTCACCGAAATCAGCGTCGAAATTCCGCCGGGACGCCTGATGGGCGAACTTGGCTTCCTGTCGCCCAATAACCGGCGGACCGCGACGGTCGAATGCACCGAGGACGGCCACGTGCTGACCATCACCTATGAAAAGCTGCTCGAGATCTACTTCCAGAATCCGCAGTTCGGCTATTACTTTCTGGTCCTGACCAGCCAGCGCCTGCTGGAAAATCTCTCGAGGCTCGAGGCGATTGTCGAGCAGGACAATATCGCTCAGCGGCCGCCGCCATAGAGCGTTTTGAGGCGAACCATGCCTCGGACTTGATGCGGGGGTGCGAACCGGCTCGCGGGAAAACGCGTCAAATCAACAATCCATCGGTCTGTCCGCCGATCCAGTCACCTCTCCCGCTTGCGGGGGAGGTCGACGCGCTCGATAGAGCGCGGCGGGTGGGGGAAACTGCCTGCCAAGCAACATCCACTGCCGATGCGGCACCCCCACGCCGGTCCTCCCCGCAAGCGCTGGGCTATCGCATATGGAATTTTCAATGCGGCCCGCACAAAAATCTTGCTTGTTTCGAGCTACATTTCAGCGGGTCGTCCCTGCGAACGCAGGGACCCATACGGCGAGGACTCTCGTTTTGGCGCTGGAGCAGAGACCTTTCGTCATCTTTGAGGCCAGGGATGATGGGTCCCTGCGTTCGCAGGGACGACCCGCTGAGAGCTGTGCGAGACCACGACCGCATCAACACGCGGCTCAATTCAGTCATATGAGATAGCCCTCCCCCGCAATCGGGAGAGGGAGCGCACTTTCGTTGTGGCTGCCCCTCAATCCAACTGATCTGGCTTTAGCCGGCACCAACGGAGCGGCATCGCTTCGCATCTACTCCGCCGCGGTGCGGATCTCGGCGCGTTCGGCGCGCACGGCGCAGAACTTGAATTCGGGAATTTTTCCGAACGGATCGAGCGCCGGATTGGTCAGCAGGTTTGCCGCCGCCTCCGCGTAGCAGAACGGCATGAACACCATGTTCTCAGGGACATCGCGATCGGAGCGCACCTTGATTTCGACCGCGCCGCGGCGGGTCTCCAGCCGGATGAAATCGCCGGGCCACACTTTCAAGCGCCGCATGTCCTTTGGCGACATGAACGCCACCGCCTCCGGTTCGATCTGATCGAGCACCAGGGAACGCCGGGTCATCGAGCCGGTGTGCCAGTGTTCGAGCACGCGCCCGGTGGAGAGCACCATCGGATATTCGTCATCGGGCAGTTCGTCCGGCGGCAATACATGCGCCGGGACGATCTTGCCGCGACCGCTCTCGGTCGGGAAACCGGTGGTGAAGATGATCTCATTGCCGGGCTTGTTGATATCGTCGACCGGATAGGTCACCGCGCCCTCGCGCACCAGCCGCTCCCAGGTGATGTTCTTCAGCGACGGCATCACCTCTGCCATCTCGGTGAAGACGTCGGCCGGGCCGTCATAGCGCCAGTCGAGCCCCATCCGTTTGGCGATCTCCTGGATGATCCACAGATCCTGCCGCGCGTCGCCGGGTGGTTTGATCACCTCGCGCGCAAGCTGGACGCGGCGGTCGGTGTTGGTGAAGGTGCCGGACTTTTCCGCGAAAGCCGAGGCCGGCAGGATCACGTCGGCATGAAAAGCCGTCTCGGTGACGAACAGGTCCTGCACGACAAGATGATCGAGTTTTGCCAGCGCCCCGCGCGCGTGCTGCAAATCGGGGTCGGACATCGCCGGGTTCTCGCCCTCGATATACATGCCGGTGATCTCGCCGGCATGGATCGCGTTGATGATCTCGACCACGGTGAGGCCGCGAACCGGATCGAGATCGTAATGCCAGAGCTTCTCGAACGGCTCGCGCAGATCGGTGCGCCCGACCGGCTGATAATCGGGGAGGAACATCGGGATCAGCCCGGCGTCGGAGGCGCCCTGCACGTTGTTCTGGCCGCGCAGCGGATGCAGCCCGGTGCCGGGCCGGCCGACCTGCCCGGTGATCAGCGCCAGCGCGATCAGGCAGCGCGCATTGTCGGTGCCATGCACATGCTGGCTGATGCCCATGCCCCAGAAAATGATCGAGGCGCGCGAGCGCGCATACATCCGCGCCACTTCGCGGATGGTCTCCGCCGCAATGCCGCAGATCGGCTCCATCTTCTCCGGCGTGAACTCGCCGATGCGCGCCTTGAGGTCGTCAAAGCCCTCGGTATAGCCGGCGATATATTGTTCGTCGGTCAGGCCTTCGGTGATGATGGTGTTGATCATCGCGTTCAGCATCGCGACATCGCTGCCCGCCTTGAACGCCAGATGCTTATAGGCATGGCGCGACAGCGACTGCCGGCGCGGATCCATCACGATCAGCTTGGCGCCGCGTTTGGCCGCGTTCTTGATGAAGGTCGCGGCCACCGGATGGTTCACCGTCGGATTGGCGCCGATCACGAAAATGACTTCGGCGTCCATCGCCGCCGAAAACGGCGCCGACACCGCGCCCGAGTTCAGGCCTTCCATCAGCGCCGCGACAGAGGAGGCGTGGCACAGCCGCGTGCAGTGATCGACATTGTTGGAGCCGAAACCGGTGCGCACCAGCTTCTGGAACAGATACGCCTCCTCGTTCGAGCCCTTGGCCGAGCCGAAACCGGCGAGCGCCTTGACGCCCTTCTCGTCGCGAATCCTGACCAGACCTTTGGCGGCGATATCAAGCGCCTCTTCCCAGGATGCTTCGCGAAAATGCGTGAAGGGATTGGCGGGATCGACCTGGTCGTTGGAATCCTTCCTGGCATTCGGCAGCCGCACCAGCGGTTTTGTCAGGCGATGCGGATGATGGATGTAGTCGAATCCAAAACGGCCCTTGACGCAGAGCCGGTTATGATTGGCAGGCCCATCGCGGCCTTCGGCGTAAATGACCTTCTCGTCCTTGACCTGATAGGTGACCTGACAGCCGACGCCGCAGAACGGGCACAGCGAGTCGACTTCCCGGTCGGGATAGGTGACGCGGGTCTGGTTCTCATCGAGCATCACAGCCGGCATCAGCGCGCCGGTCGGACAGGCCTGCACGCATTCGCCGCAGGCGACGCAGGTCGATTCGCCCATCGGATCGTCGAAGTCGAACACGATCTTGGATTCGTGACTGCGATAGGCCATGCCGATCACGTCATTGACCTGGACCTCGCGGCAGGCGCGCACGCACAACCCGCACTGGATGCAGGCATCGAGATTGACGCGCATCGCCGGATGGCTTGCGTCGCCGTGCCAGCGCTCGGCGGTGGGGAAACGGCTTTCGGTCACTTCGACCTTTTCGGCCCAGTGCCAGAATTTCGAATCCGGATCGTGAGAGGTTTCGCGCGCCGGCTGGTCGGCGACCAGAAGCTCCATCACCATTTTCTGCGCCGCGACCGCACGTGGGCTGGCCGATTTCACCTTCATGCCGACGCTCGGCGTGCGCTTGCAGGAGGCCGCCAGCACCCGCTCGCCCTCGACTTCGACCATGCAGGCGCGGCAATTGCCGTCGGGCCGATAGTCCGGCTCTGGCGAATAGCACAGATGCGGGATCTCGCGGCCCTGGCGTTTTGCAACCTGCCAGATGGTCTCGCCGTTGACGGCCTCGACCTGCTTGCCGTCAAGCTCGAACTGGATTTTCGTCATTCCGCGGCCTCTTTCGGCACGAATTCTTCCGGGAAATATTTAATCACCGTTGTTAGCGGATTCGAGGCCGCCTGGCCCAGACCGCAGATCGACGCGTCGCGCATCGCCTGGCTCAATTCGTCGAGCAACTCGCGGTTCCAGACCGGCTTTTCCATCAGCAGCGCCGCCTTCTGGGTGCCGACCCGGCAGGGCGTGCACTGGCCGCAGCTTTCGTCCTCGAAAAAACGCATCAGGTTCAGCGCCGCACCCTTCACACTGTCCTGCTCGGACAGGATGATGACCGCGGCGGAACCGATGAAGCAGCCGTATTTTTCCAGCGTGCCGAAATCGAGCGGGATATCGTCCATCGATGCCGGCAGGATGCCACCGGAGGCGCCGCCCGGAAGATAGGCGTGGAAGGCATGTCCGTCGGCCATCCCGCCGCAGAACTCGTCGATCAGTTCGCGCACGGTGATACCGGCCGGCGCCAGCTTCATGCCGGGATTTTTGACCCGCCCCGACACCGAATAGCTGCGCAGGCCGTGGCGGTCGTTGCGGCCATGGCTCTTCCACCACTCCGCGCCTTTTTCGACGATGTCGCGCACCCACCACAGCGTCTCGATATTGTTGATCAGCGTCGGCAACCCGAACAGCCCAACCTGGAACGGATATGGCGGCTTGTGCCGCGGCAACCCGCGCTTGCCTTCGATGCTTTCCAGCAGCGAGGATTCCTCGCCACAGATGTACGCGCCGGCGCCGCGGCGCATGTGCAGCGTTGGGCCGCCCGGCGGCAGTTTCGCAATTTCGCGCATCAGAATTTCGCGAGAAGCCGGATATTCGTCGCGGATGTAGATGTAGATATCCGGCGCTTCCACCACATGCGCGCCGATCAGCATGCCCTCGATAAAGCGATGCGGATCGGTTTCGAGATAACAGCGATCCTTGAACGTACCGGGCTCGCCCTCATCGCCGTTGATCGCCATCAGCCGCGGTCCGGGCTCGCCGAGCACCGCGCGCCATTTGCGCCCGGTGGGAAAACCCGCGCCGCCTAGTCCGCGCAAGGACGCGTCGTCGAGCGCCTTCAGGAGATCTTCCTTTGCCAGTTCGCCGGAGCGCAGGCGCTTCAGCAGCGTATAACCTCCATCAGCGACATAGGCGTCATAGCCGACATAATCAGGCAGATGCGCGTGCGTGTCGCCGCCTTTCGCGGCGGCAAGCACGCCTGCAACGCTGGCGTGATCGACAAAGTGATGACCGACCTCGGCCGCGGGCGCGGTGTCGCAACGGCCGACGCAGGGCGCGCGCACCACGCGAATGCCCGGGCCGGCGCCGTCCTGTAACGCGTGCAGCAGTTTTTCCGCGCCCAGCATGGCACAGGTGAGGGAGTCGCAGACGCGTATGGTCAGGGGCGGGATGTCGGGCTCGCCCTCCTTCACCACATCGAAATGCGCGTAGAAGGTCGCGGTCTCGAACACTTCCGCAAACGCCAGGTTCATCTCGTCCGCAAGGGCTGCGAGGTGCGCGGCGGAGATCTGATGATATTTGTCCTGGATCAGGTGCAGATGCTCGATCAGGAGGTCGCGCCGCCGCGGCCGGTCACCCAGCAAACTGGAAATCTCTTCAGCGGCCAGCGGATCGACCTGGCGGCCCTTGGGGGTCGATTTCGCCCGCCGGCGTCCCTCGCCGGGATGTTCGAACGAGCGGACCTGATGCACATCATGACTCATCGAAACGTCTCGCTCATGTTTCAGGACACCTGACTTTAGTCCGTGGTATGCCACATGCCAAGCGGAATGATGGCGTAGCCATAAGCATTAAGGGGCACGCAGCTCTCGCTGTCATGCCCCTCGATAGACGGCTATCGGCGGAACCGCCGTGCTCAGGTCTTGTCCATGCAATCTTCGATATAGAACCAGCGGTCGTCACCGGCCAGCCCCTTCGACTTCACCTCTTTGCGGCAAACTGCCAGCTTGCCCTTGTTCGCGCTCCACTTGGCTTTCATTTCCTTCAGCCTGTCGGCCGTCAATTTCATTTTCGAAGGTTTTGCGGTTGGAGTCGGCGTCGTTGCCGGCGCCGCCATCTGGGCCGACGCGGTATGGAGCGAGCCCGCGACAAGCAGCATGGCGGCGAGACAAACACTGGTGCGAAGCATGATAATTCCCCCGGTTTCATTTTCTTTGATTGATTGCAAGGGCGAAACACCGCGGGGCGCGCGCCACCGTTGGCGCCCCGCGGCGATGAGCGGCGGTCAGAGGATCTTGATCGCGCTTTCCAGTGTCTTCCAGACGCCCCAGGCCAGCGGGATGCCGACGAAGGCCCAGAACAGCGCGGCCCTGGCGTCGAGCCCGCCTTTGCCGATGCCGAACGAGCCGTGCTGCACCGCAGCCTCGCTCTTCGCGCTCGCCGCCTGCACCCTGCCGACCTCTTCGGCGCTCATGTGCCATTTGTGGTCGACCGGCTTGATCAGGTAGTTGCAGATCAGCCCGGCGACCAGCATGGCGCACAGGATGTACATGGTGGTGTTATAGAGCTGGTCGCGCGGAACGCCGGCCTGAAGCTGGAATTCGCGGATATAGTTGACGACCACCGGACCGATGATGCCCGCGGTCGACCACGCGGTCAGCAGCCGGCCGTGAATGGCGCCGACGAACTGCGTGCCGAACATGTCGGCGAGATAGGCCGGCACGGTGGCGAAGCCGCCGCCATACATCGACAGGATGATGCCGAACGCGACGACAAACAGCAGTTTGGAGCCCATGCTGGCGAAGGTCGGCGCCAGCGCGTAGAGCAGAATGCCGAGCAGGAAGAAGCAGAAATAGGTGTTCTTGCGGCCGATATAATCCGACAGCGATGCCCAGAACACCCGGCCGCCGATGTTGAACAGCGACAACAGGCCGGCGAAGCCGGCGGCAATCCCGGCGATGACCGCCTTCTGCTCTCCGGTTAGCGCGTTGAAGCCGACGTCCGGCAATCCAATCAGTTTGCCGGCGAAGATCTCCTGCAACATCGGAGAGGCCATGCCGATCACGCCGATGCCGGCCGACACGTTCAGGCAGAGCACCCCCCAGATCAGCCAGAATTGCGGGGTCTTGTGCGCGTCGTTGAGATGGACGTTGTTCTGCGAGATCATCGCATTGGCTTTCACCGGCGACGTCCAGCCGTCGGGCTGCCAGCCGGCGGGAGAGACGCGATAGGCGAAGGCGCCGATCATCATGAACACGAAATAGATCACGCCCATGGTGGCGAAGGTCTCCCAGACGCCGACCGAGGTGGGGGTCTTGAAGTAGTTGATCAGCAGGTTCGCCAGCGGCGCGCCAATCATGGCGCCGCCGCCGAAGCCCATGATGGCCATGCCGGTCGCCATGCCGCGGTGGTCGGGGAACCATTTGATCAGGGTCGAAACCGGCGAGATGTAGCCGAGACCCAGCCCAACGCCGCCGATGACGCCGGCGCCAAGCCACATGATCCAGAGTTGATGGACATAGATGCCGAACGCGCCGATCAGCAGGCCGCCGCCCCAGCACAGCGCCGCCACGGCGCCGGCCTTGCGGGGACCGACGCGTTCGAGCCAGCCGCCCCAGATCGCGGCCGAAACGCCGAGCAGCACGAAGAACAGCGTGAACATCCAGCCCATGCTGGCGACGCGCCAGTCGCAGGTGGTGGTGAAGAGCTCCTGCATCAGCGACATGTCGGGGCAGGCTTTGGTCGCGGTAAGTCCGACCGCGCGCGACAGCGGCAACCAGAACACGCTGAAGCCATAAGCCATGCCGATGCACAGATGAATACAAAGCGCCGCAGGCGGCACCAGCCAGCGATTGAAGCCTGCCTTTGCAATGGTGTGCTCGCGATCGAGAATGCCTTCCTTCCTGGCGCCCGACATCGTTCCATCGCTACTAATTGTCGTCATTCATCCCTCCCCTGCAGCCGCCCGCGCCGGGCATATCTGCCGCCTACGATCCTGTTATCCCATCGCTTACAGCCTGCCGTTCCCCGCATCGCCGTCCCGCACTTGTTTCGAGATGCGCCAGGATCGCAAAGCGCATCGCAAAATTCTAACACCGTATGCAACCGGTTATGCCCCCCGCCGCGGTTGAGTTGAGCATATGTCCGCCCGCCCAGCGTGTATCGCGACACAGCATCGACCCATCCTCCGCACCGCTACGGAGAAGTCAATTGGGGCAGAAGCCGCACCCTGTGTCGATAGGCAAAAGGTAGCGGCCTACCCGCTTTCAACTTTTCGGGATGCAACAGGACTCGTCGAGACGCGTTTAACGATCCCGATTTCGCATCGACGACTCCACGAGCGACGATCCGCCAGCCTTTTCAATCAGAAACACGATTTCGTGGTCCGCGCGTTCCATGATCTCGACCTTGTCGCCGGTTTCCCGAATCAGATTGGGGATATCGATCACCGACAACGGATCGGTGCAGCGAACTTCCAGCAGGTCGCCGGGTGTGAGCTTCTTCAAAGCCTTGCGTGTCTTCAATGCCGGCAACGGACATTTGAGCCCGGCGAGGTCGAGTTTTGTCATGGCCATTGCCCATACATGGCGAAGCCAACTCACATCGTCAACGCAGATCGGCCGCGTCAACCAACTTCAGATCAGGCTCGCATAGCTGAGAAATCCAACCGTCTGGCCCGGTTCGACCCGCGTGATCGCTTCGCCAAGTTCGACCAGGCCGTCGGTATCCACCAGCGA
>Ga0066789_10000130_pt1 | contig 23906 bp, 28 predicted proteins | sample OrgsoiDNA2013049_FD_70960 | JGI IMG/M metagenome (GOLD analysis project Ga0066789, IMG submission 70960) | Permafrost soil microbial communities from the Arctic, to analyse light accelerated degradation of dissolved organic matter (DOM) -... | ecosystem: Environmental > Terrestrial > Soil >...
GGGGGGAATTCGAAATGCAATCTGTCGTGATTACCGGGGCGTCGACCGGCATCGGCTGGGCGACCCGGATTTCGCGTGTTCGGCAGTGTGCGCAAGCAGGCCGACGCCGACCGTCTCAAAGGTGAATTCGGGGCCAATTTTACCCCGCTGCTGTGCGATGTCACCGATGAGGCCGCGGTGCTGGCCGCCGCGCGCAAGGTCCGCGCGGCGCTGGGCGGCGAGACGCTGGCCGGGCTTGTCAACAATGCCGGAATCGCGGTCGCTGGACCGCTGCTCGAACTGGCAGCCGACGAATTCCGCCGCCAGATGGACATCAATGTCATCGGGCCGATCATCTCGACGCAGGCCTTCGGCCCGCTGCTCGGGGCCGATCCGTCGCTGAAAGGAAAGCCCGGACGGATTGTGAAGATCAGTTCGGTGGTCGGCAAAAACGGCAACCCGCTGGCTTCGGCCTATTCGGCCTCCAAGCACGCGATCGAGGGGCTGTCGGAAAGCCTGCGCCGGGAATTGATGCTGTTCGGCATCGACGTCATCATCGTCGCACCGGGCGCGGTGAAGACGCCGATCTGGAGCAACGCCGATGACGTCGACGCTTCGGTCTACAAGAATTCGCCGTATGCTCCGGCGCTCGAAAAGGTCCGTCAATTCACAAAACACCTTAGTGGAATCGGGTTACCGCCGGAGAAGATCGCGGAGGTGATCGCCGAGGCCCTGACGGCGGCCAGCCCAAAAGTGCGCTACCAGATCACGCCGGATCCGATGCGGCACCTGATCACGGGCGCGCTGCCGAAGCGAATGGTCGACAGGATCATCGCCAAGCGTCTCGGGCTGGTGCCGCCGGCATGAGATGGACATGCGCCATGCCGCGAGCGTTATTCGCGGCTGCTGCGATTTTTCTTCTGACATCGGCCGCCGATGCCGGCGATCAAGGCGATCCCGCCCAATCCTGCGACGGCAACACCTATGAGATGGTCGAATGCCTTAAAGCGCGGACCGCGCAGTGGGACAAGCGGATGACGGTCGCTTATCAGCAAGCCCTCAAGGACGCCGTGCCGCAGCAGCATGACCAGCTGCGCGCGGCGCTGCGATTATGGATTCAGTATCGCGACGCCAATTGCCTGTATTACGGCCTCGGCGAAGGCACCATCGCCCGGATCGATGCCGGCGAATGCATGCGCAGCATGACCGAAGCGCGCGCCCGCGAGTTGGAAGGCCTGGGCCGCAAATAGCTATCCCGCCCGCAACGTCCGGGCGGATCGTGCGGACGTCATGGCGATCAGCCGCAGCGCCATCACGGCCAGCAGCGGAATCAGGAACAGCGCGTAAAGCGGCATGTCGGGAATTCGCTTGCCGAAAGAGACCATGAACTGAAGCCACAGATAATAGCCGCCCGTAAGGTGCAGGATACGCCAGGCGCGCGGACCGATCGCTGCGGCGGTGCGGTCGAACGACGTCGCCGCCATTGCGATGATGAAGGCATAGCCAATACCGCCAAAGATGTAGGAGGCGGCAGATGTCGCTGCCGCGTAGCCGGCGGGGTCCATGGCTGCAAAGCAGACGATCGCAATGGCGTGGATGGCATGCGACGCGGCGAAGGTGACGCCGAGATAGCGCCGGTTGCGGCGCTGCCATCGCGTCCACGCATTCGGCCAAAGCCGCGCCAGCGCTGCCGCGCCGAAGGCGAGAGCGAAGAACAACAGTGAGGCTCGCGCCGTGAAGCGGATCACCATCCGCACGCCGTCGGCCTCGAACTGCCGCATGCCTGCGATCCAGATCGACAAGGCGATCAGCACCAGCGTCAGCACGGCGAACAGGCGCCAGCCTTCGAACCAGTTTTGGCGAAACGACGGCATGGTGCTCTCCCCCCGCGGATAATGTAATCACCAGTTACATCGCATCGGGCGCCGGTCGTCAATCGTGTATGCAGTGCTTACATTCACATTTGGTTGATGCTAGAACGGCGCATGCCCGTCTCCGCCAAGCCGAAACGCCGGCCCGCCCGCCGCCCGCTGCCAAAACCCTATCATCACGGCGACCTCAAGCGCGTGCTGATCGACGCGGCGCTGGGGCTGGTCGAGGAGGGCGGCGCCGCGGCCGTGAGCGTGCGCGAAGCGGCGCGCCGCGCCGGGGTGTCGCCGGGCGCACCGTTCCGGCATTTTCCGAGCCGCGTCGCCCTGTTGACGGCGGTGGCCGGGGAGGCGCAGCGGCGTTTCCGGGCCGAGATCGATGCGGCGCTGTCGGAGGCTCCGGCCGGCGATCCGCTGGCGCGGTTTCGAAGCTTTGGCCTGGCCTATCTGCGCTGGGCGATGCGCAATCCCGCCCATTTCGAGATCATCTCGAGCGGCAGGTTTTTCGATCACGGCAATGCAGCCGAGTTGTCGCGGGACAACGCCGAACTGATCGGCATGACCGAGCGGATGCTGGCGGACGCCTTCGCGCAAGGACAATTGCGCGTGCCCGATCTGAAGCGGGTGCAGATCGCCGGCCGCGCCCTGGTCTACGGCTTTGCCCGGATGAACATCGACGGCCATCTTCCGCGCTGGGGTGTCGCGGAAGCCGAGGCCGAGCGCACCGCCGAGGCGATCGTCGATCTGTTCATCGAGGGTATTTCAGCGCGCCCGGGCATGGCCTGACCGGGAAAGCGTTAACGCCTAAGAAGTAGGCCGTGCGCAGCCGCGGCAAATTCGACGAATTCGGCAAATTCATTGCGCGTTCATGACGGTTCAATTACATTTTTAAGACACGCCGCAGGCTCCGGCTGCGTCGTGCGTCTCCTGGTCATCGCCAGCCAAGGCCCAAAGGCAGTGCCGGGTGTAGTTGCGTCCCCGCCATGGCGCCTGCGCCAAATCCAGGTCCATCCTCCACTACCGTCGCCGCTGGGGGCATCGCCTCGGTCGGCGTCTGGCGACTGCTGGCCGTCGCGGCGCCGCATCTGGCGGCACTGGTGGTGATGCTTCAGACCGAAACCGACTTCAGTTCGCGTGTGGGCTTTCTGCTATCCTGGGGGATCCTGAACTTCTTCTGGATCACGCTGTTGCGGCGTCCCGCCCTGTCAGGCGCGCTGTCGCTGACGTTGGTAGTGGTGCTGATCCTGCTGTCGCGGCTCAAGCACGACATCGTGCAGATGACGGCGAACTTCGTCGATCTGATGATCATCGACCGCGATACCGCGGCCTTCCTGTTTACGATCTTCCCCAACCTGCGCTGGTCGGTGATCGGCGCTGCGCTCGTCACCATCCCGTTAATGTATGCACTGTGGTGGCTCGATCCGTTCCGGGTCCGGCGCTTGCCGGCGGTAGCCTGCAAGCTGGCGTGCCTGGCAGCATTGGTCGGATATTCCTTTGCATGGCCGGACGAAGCCTGGCGCGGCTATTACGACGACGGCTATCTGTCGAAGTTTTCCCGCTCCGGCGTCACGGCTGTTTCGGACTTCCTCAGTTACGGTTTCATGGAATCGGACGCGGTCGCCAGCGAGCATCTCAAGGTGCCGCTGGTCGATTCCTGTCATCCCACCGGGCGGCGGCCGAACATCATTATGATTCACGATGAATCCAGTTTCGACATTCGTGAGGCCGATGGCATCAAGGTGCCGGCGGGCTATGGCAGCCATTTCAAATCGTACGACGGCAAGGAACGGAAATTCCTGGCCGAGAGCAATGGCGGCCCAAGCTGGTTCACCGAATACAATGTGCTGGCCGGGCTTTCGTCGCGGTCGTTCGGCCGGTTTTCCTATTTCGTGACCCGCATCGCCTCGGGCCGCGTCGAGCGTGGATTGCCGCTGGCGCTGCGCCGCTGCGGCTACGACACGATCTCGCTCTATCCGGCCTATGGCGCGTTCATGAGCGCGCGCGGTTTCCAGACCACGACCGGCGTCCAGCATTTCTACGACGCGCGCGATCTCGGCGCCGGGGATGTCGAGCCCGACAGCTTCTTTTACGATAAAGCCTTGAACCTGATGTCGGAGGAAGCGCCGAAGACGCCGCTGTTCATGTTCGTCTATCTCGCGGCCAATCATTTTCCCTGGGAGACGCGATTCCGTCCCGACCTGATGCCGTTCTGGCGCAAGCCCGGCAACGAGCCCGTGGTCGATGAATATCTGCGCCGGCAGGCGATGAGCGCCGACGATTATGGTGGGTTCATCGCCGGGCTGAAAAAGAAATTTCCGGCGCAGCCGTTCCTGATCGTGCGCTACGGCGACCATCAGCCGGAATTCTCGCCGCACGTTCTCGATCCCGATCTCGATGAAGCGGGTGTCGGCAAGAAACTGGAGAATTACGACCCGCGCTATTACGCGACCTATTATGCGATCGATGCTGTCAATTTCGAGCCGGTGCAGAGTCCGGCCGTGATGGAGACGATTGACGGGGCTTATCTGCCGCTGGTGATCCAGGAAGCCGCCGGCATCCCGCTCGATCCTTCGTTCGAGGAGCAAAAGAACATCATGCTGCGCTGCAAGGGTGTTTTCTATACCTGCAACGGCGGCGCGGAAGCCCGCCGCTTTAACCGGCTCCTGATCGATGCCGGCCTGGTGCACGGATTGTAGGCCCCGGATGCAGGCCTGGAACAAGTGCGCCTATTATGCGGTGAAATACCTGCGGATCGGTGGCATACTCGCCGCGTTCCTGGCGACAACGTTCGTCTAAGGCGAGGCGTTGAGCGCCTGATCTACCCAAGGCGCGGATGAAATCATGAACCCGATCCGATCGATATCATCCATTCTCCTGATCGCCGCCTGGTCGTCGGCGTCGGCGGAGACGATGAGGTTCGAGGACGCCGCCGGAATACTGGGTGCGAGCTGTGTCAAGGAGATCGATGCAAACTGCCGCGGCGTTAGCCTCGATCCCGGCCGTTTGAAGGATTGCCTTTTGCGCAACCAGGATAGTTTGTCGGCCCAGTGCAAGACCGATTATGTTCGAGCTTTCGACGCGATCCAGAAACGGGTGGCCGCCCGCTCCGCTGTCGTCAAAATATGCGAGCGCGACGCCGTCAAATTATGCGGCGGCCCTCAGAAGCAAGGCGGCCAGACGCTCGAGTGCATCCTGACGGCGACGCGCGGAGTGAGTGCCAGATGCAACCAGGCCATTGGCGAGGCGGGGTATCGCTGATGCGGTTGGGGAAGAAAAGCCGGCGTGGCATTGGTTCGTTCATCGTCCTGCTGATTGGCTTCATGGCGCCGCTGTCCTCGGCTCAGGCTCAGGCGAATGCCACGCCGGAAGACTGGGTCAACAAGCTTGTTGGCCTTGAAACGGCGCCCGATCTGGAGGTCGCGGCGCTGCGGCAACAGGCGCTGGAGAGAGTCAAATCCAAGGCGGATGGCGTGCCGCTCCAGCGACCGCCCGTCGCCATGCAGCTGCTTAAGCTGCCAAGGCTTGCCGTCGAGATTCAATTCGATGAGGACTCTTCGGTCATTCGGCCGGAGTCCTATCGAACGCTCGGGCGCATCGCCGATACGCTTTATGATCCGGCGCTGCTCCCGTACAAGTTCCTGATTGTCGGCCGTACCGCGGCGACGGGCAAGCGCGAATTCAATCTGACCTTGAGCCAGCGAAGAGCCGACGCGATCCGCGGCGCGCTCGTGACCACGTTCAAGATTTCGCCAAAACGCCTGCAGGGGATCGGTCTGGGCGAGGAGCAACTGCTGGATGCCGCCCATCCGACCGCACCGATCAACCAGCGGTTCGAACTCGCGACCGTAGGCAAAGCGCTTTAACAACGCGGCTACTGCTTTTGAATTCCGGCCTTCTCGATCACCTTCTGCCACTTGTCGATGTCGGATTTGAGCCGGGCTGAAATTTCCTGCGGCGTACTCGCCCTTGCCTCGATGCCAAGTTCGATCAGCCGTTTTTTGACGTCGGCGTCGGCAAGTATATCCCGCAACGCGCCATTGAGCTTGTTCACGATCTCGGGCGGCGTGCCGGCGGGCGCAAACAAAGCGTTCCAGGAGACGACGTCGTAATCGGCAACGCCGCTTTCCCGCGCGGTGGCAAGGTCCGGCGTGCTTTGCGAGCGCACCGGCCCCGATGACGCCAGCGCCCGGAACTTCCTGTCGTCAAGATTGCCCTTCATCGATGCATAGCTGTCGATCATCAGCGCAATGTCGCCCTGCAACAGCGAGATCTGGACCTCGGGTGTTGATGGGGGATGATCGTGAAATCGATGCCGGCGGATGTCTTGAACAATTCCGCCGACAGGTTCTGCGTGCTGCCGATATTGATGGTGCCGACATTCAGGGCGCCGGGCTTGTTTTGGGCGGCGGCGATAAAGTCCGTCAGCGTCTTGAACTCCGAATTGGCGCCGGTGGCGAACACGAAATCGAAAAATCCGAGACTGGAAATCGGTTCGAAATCCCGCAAGGGATCGAAAGGCAGTTTCTTGAACAGGGAGACGCTGACCGCGGTTCCATTGGACAGCAGCGCCAGCGTATAGCCGTCCGGCGCCGAGGAGATCACCGTTCGCGCCGCGGCGATGCCGCCGGCGCCGGCCTGGTTCTCGACGTAGAACCGTTGTCCAAGCTTGTCGCCGAGTTTTTCCGCAATGATGCGTGCCGTGGTATCGGCGACGCCGCCGGGCCGCGAATGGCAACACGATGCGCACGGACTTGTTCGGATAGCTCGCCTCCGCGCTCGCCCCGTGGTGGGAAGCTGCCAGCGCGAATAGCGCAAAAACAGCCGGAAATATCGCGAGGAGTAAGCGGGAGACGGCGCGACCGACAAATACCATGGACAACTTTTTGGTTTCGTGGACGTTGTTGAAGTGGCCGATATTCAGTTCGCAGTCAATCGCGGCCAGTTTCGGACGGACAGCGTCCGGTCGACTTCCTTGGCCGGGTGCACGATTGAGGGCGCCATCAGGAGGCCAACTCCAATTCTGATCGTATTTTTTTGAATGTGAGCAATATTGACCAGAAAGTCGGAATCGAACAAGCCATCATGGTCCATCGCCGGCTGACCCTCGGTATCCACCGGTGACAGAGAGTTTTGCGCTCCCGCCGGTTTGAGCCAAGCATCATGCCCGCATCACAATCGCAGCATCCCCACGTTTCGTCAGGTGCAATCGAAATTCCCGCATGTCCAAAGTGCCAAGGTCCGATGATGCTTTCGCGGATAAGGCCGGGACGCATGAACTTCGACGCACGCACGTTTGAGTGCGTCAAGTGCAGCCATGTTGAAAAGATCCTCGTGGCGAACGACCCCATGCAGTCCGATGTGCTTGGATGGCTTTTCGGTGAGCTCAGGGCGCCGATCTAAATCCGCCGCCCGGCTAGCGCTTCGCGATTTTCTCCCACAGCCCGCGCGCCACCGCATCGGGCGATGCGGCGCCGTCGCCGCCGGCGGCACGCAGGTTAGCCTCCCGCATCGCGGCAATATCGATTTTGCCGAGCAGCGGCGAGAGCGCCGCGCGCAACGCCTGATCGTCCGCGCGTTTCGGCGCCAGCAGCACGATCGCGTCGTAGGGCGGGATGGCGTGTTTGGGATCGTCGAGCACGACCAGATCGTATTTCGCAATCAGCCCGTCGCTGGTGTAGCCCGCGATCACGTCGACCTCGCCGGAGGCGACCGCGGCATACATGAAGTCCGGCTGCATCTGCCGCTGCGTGCGAAAGGTGAGGCCATATGCCTTCTGTAATCCGGCCCATTCCGGCCGCGAAAAGAATTCGTAATCCGCCGCCATCGACATCGGCCCCGCGTGCGAGGCGAGATCGGCGATGGAATGGATGCCAAGTTCGCCGGCCCGCTTTCGCGGCATCACCAGCGCGTAGGCGTTCTCGAACCCGAGTTCGCCGAACAGCGTGATCTTCTGCCGCGCCAGCGTCGCCTTTAATTCGCCGAGCAGTTCCTCGCGCGGCTTGATATCGCCGTGGTGAAACTGGTTGGCCCACAGCGTGCCGGAATAATCGACATAGACATCGATATCGTCCGACGCCAGCGCATCGAAAATCACGTTGGAGCCGAGGCCCTCGCGCGAGCTTGCGGATAGTCCCGCCGCCCGCAGCCGCTGCGCGATCAGCGCCGACAGCACATATTGTTCGGCAAAGGTTTTGGCGCCGACGATATAGCTCGATTGCAAGCGCATCATCGAAGGCACCAGTGTGGCAGCGACCAACACCGCAATGCCGATACCGCCGACCGCCACGCGCAGGCGGCTGCGTTCGCGAAGGCCGATCTCGATCAAGGCCAGCAATTGATCGACCGCGAGCGCCAGCACCGCGGCGGCAAGGCAGCCGAACAGCACGAACACCCAGTTCTGGGTCTGCAATCCCGCAAAGATGTAGTTGCCGAGGCTGGTCTGGCCAATTGGGGTGGACAGCGTCGCGGTGCCGATCACCCACACCGCTGCGGTGCGGATGCCGGCCATCATCACCGGCAGCGCCAGCGGCAACTCGACCATAAACAACGACTGGCGCGGTGTCATGCCGACGCCCTGCGCGGCCTCCAGGATCGCGGGATCGACGCCTTGCAGGCCGGTGATGGTATTGCGCAGCACCGGCAGCATTGAATAAAGCGCCAGCGCCAGCACGGCGGGAAGGAACCCGAACGCGGAAAAGCCAAAGCCGAACCAGGCAAGCGACAATTCCGCGAGCGCCAGCAGCAGCGGATAGAACAGCGCGAGCAGCGCCAGGCCCGGCACGGTCTGCACGATGCTGGCGAGGCCGAGCAGCGCGCCGCGCATCACCGGCCGGTTGCGCGAGAGGACAGCCAGCGGCAGGCTGACCAGGAGACCCAACGCCAGCGCCGTGACGCTGACGCGCACATGATTGCCGAGGTAATCCGGCAGATGGGCCAGCGCCTCGCTCCAGCGCGGATCGGAGAACCGACTCATGCCGGGCCACCCCGCGGTAGCAGCACGTTCAACCGTTCGGCCTGCCGCCGCGGCGTGCGCAACAATTCGTGGACGTAAGGATCGCCGCTGTTCGAAAGCTCTGCCGGCGTGCCCTGCGCCAGCAGCCGGCCGGCACGCATCACCGCGACGCGGTCGGCAAGCAGAATGGCCTCAGTCATGTCATGGGTAATCATCACCGTGGTCAGGCCGAGCTTTTTGTGCAGCGCGCGATAGTCGTCGCCGAGCGCATCGCGGGTGAGGGGATCGAGCGCGCCGAACGGCTCGTCCATCAGCACGATTTTGGGCCGCGCCGCCAGCGCGCGGGCGACGCCGACGCGCTGACGCTGGCCGCCCGACAGTTCATGCGGCAAGCGGTTCCGGTGTTGTGCGCGATCGAGCCGCACCAGATCGAGCAGCTCATCCACCCGCGACAAAATCTCCGCCGCCGGCATGCCCAGCAGTTTTGGCGTGATGCCGATATTGTCGGCGACGCTCATATGCGGAAACAGCCCGCCGCTCTGGAACACGTAGCCGATGCGGCGGCGCAGTTGCACAGCATCGACCGTGCGGACGTCCGCGCCTTCGATCGTGATGCGGCCAGAGTCGGCCTCGATCAGCCGGTTGGCGAGCCGCAGCAGCGTGGTCTTGCCGGAGCCTGAGCCGCCGACGATGGCGAGCAATTCGCCCTCGGCGACGTCGAGCGAGACGTCGTTCACGGCCAGAACAGGTTTCGCGCCGCGGCCGCCGTCGAAGCTTTTGCCGACATGCGCAAATGCGATCGGTGGCGGGGCGGCGGTCATATCGTTGAGACTATCACACCGCGTCCCGCCCACCAAGCCGGCCCGGCGTTGCCTATTGCCGCGATCGGTTGAATTGTCGGGACGATGGCGGTAATCCACATGCCGCAACACATTGGGGGAGGCGCGTGCAGGCAGGCGAGACCACGGAAGCGACGGCGGTCGCGCTTGACGACGCGACGGTGGCTTTCCCGGTGGCGGATGGCCGTCTCTACACCGCGGTCGAAAGGGCCCGGCTCAGGATCGAGCATGGCGAGTTCGTCGCCATCGTGGGGCCCACCGGGTGTGGGAAATCGACGCTTCTCAATGTCGCCGCCGGCCTGCTCAAACCGGCATCGGGAACAATACGGATTTTCGATAGACCGCTGGCAGGTCTCAATCGGCAGGCCGGCTACCTGTTCCAGGCCGATGCGCTGTTTCCCTGGAAGACCGCGATCGACAACGTCGCCATTGGTCTGGAAATATCGGGCGCGCCGCGCGGCCACGCGCTGGAACGGGCGCAGGGCTGGCTTACGTCAGTGGGTCTCGGCGCGTTCGGCAATCGCTATCCGCACATGCTGTCGGGCGGACAGCGCAAGCGTGTTGGGCTCGCGCAAGTGCTGATCCGCGATCCCAAGATACTGCTGATGGACGAACCCTTCGGGCCGCTCGACGCCCAGACCCGGCAGATCATGGGCAACCTGCTGCTGGAATTGTGGAACGCCGACCGCAAGGCGGTGCTGTTCGTCACCCACGATCTCGAGGAGGCGATCGCGCTCGCCGACCGCGTCGTGATCATGTCGGCCGGGCCCAGCGCGCGCATCATCGGCGACTGGCGCGTGCCGCTGGCCCGTCCGCGCGACATTTCAGAGATCCGCATGGAGAAGGATTTTCATGCGCTACATCGGGAGATATGGAGTGTTCTCAAGGCTGAGGTGTTAAAAGGATACGCACAATCGTCGCAAACCGCGACGGAGGGCGGTGATCGGTTGGCTTGATCGCAATGCGGCGCAGATCGCATTCGGACTCGTCAACAACAATTCGAATGGGAGACGTTCATGTTTTCACGCGGTTCAATCTTCGCCGGCGTCCTGGCGCTGGCATCTTCGTGCGGGGCCCACAATGCCCTCGCACAAGGCGCATTCACGCTGACCTCACCGGACTTCAAGGATGGCGCTCGGCTGGCAGTGAAAAACGCCGGCAACAACAAGACCAATCCAAATTGCGTCGGCGAAAACGTCTCGCCGGCGTTCTCCTGGGCCAATCCGCCGGAGGGCACCAAGAGCTATGCGCTGCTGATGTTCGATCCGGAGGGGCGTCCGCCCGGTGGCGTCAGCCACTGGGTGGCTTATGGCATTCCGGTTTCGGTGACCGGATTCGCCGAGGGCGAGGTTTCCAAGCCGAGCGACAAATATGTCGGTGGCCAAAGCACGATGAAGTTGTCGAACTACTTTGGACCCTGCACGCCGCCCGGCGCGCCTCATCATTACACTTTCACGCTGATGGCGACCGATCTCGAGCCGTCGGCACTGAAGGAAGGCATGACGCGCGACGAGCTGGTCAAGGCGCTGGATGGCCACGCCAAGGGTGCCACCGGTTTGATAGGCACGTTCTCCAAGCCGTGACGTCGAAACCAGCCACGCGCGCACGTCGTCCCGGCCTTCGCCGGGACGACCCGGAGACAGATTGCCGCCATGTCCCGCCTGATGCTTCTCGTCTGTCAATTGCTGGTCGCCGTCGTCGTGCTGGGGCTGTGGCAGTTGCTCGCCACGGTGCCGGTCTTCGGCCGCATCCTGCTGCCGCCGTTCTTCTTCTCCAATCCGGTCGATGTCGGCGCACAGATCGTCGACTGGTTCGCAAGCGGCGTGATCTGGAAGCATTTGCTGATCACGCTGTGGGAATCGATCCTCGCTTTCGCGATCGGCTCGCTTGCCGGGGTCGTCGTCGGTTTCTGGTTCGCGCGCCAGCCCCGGGTCGCCGCAATATTCGATCCCTATGTGAAGATGGCCAACGCACTGCCGCGCGTGGTTCTTGCGCCGATTTTCACGCTGTGGCTCGGCCTCGGCATCTGGTCGAAAGTCGCGCTCGGCGTCACGCTGGTGTTCTTCATCGTGTTCTTCAACGTCTATCAGGGCGTCAAGGAAGTAAGCCACACCGTGCTCGACAATGGCCGCATGCTCGGCATGAATGAACGGCAGCTGACGCGGCACGTCTACTGGCCGTCGGCGCTGTCGTGGATGTTCTCCTCGCTGCATACTTCGGTCGGCTTCGCCGTCGTCGGCGCCGTGGTCGGCGAATATCTCGGCTCGGCGGCAGGGCTGGGCTACCTGATCCAGCAGGCCGAAGGTGTGTTCGACATCGCCGGCGTTTTTGCCGGGATGTTTGTGTTGTCGGTGTTCGTCATCCTGATCGACGTCGGAGTAACCATGGTCGAGCGGCGGCTTCTGGCATGGAGGCCCGCTGCGGCGGATGGGCGGGGCTAGGCCGTGAAGTCAGTTTCATCCAGCGCGTCCCGGTTGGTCCGGACTATTCACGGTCAAACGGAACGGGAATTTGGCGACGCTCATCGTTCCGCTTTCATACGGTCGTTCTCACAATAGCCCCGGGGCTGCTGCGGTCCTGCCTCGCTTCTGTCAAACCATGATGGGCACTTTCGCCAACAATTAGCAAGGAAAAGCCGGCGGCGGAGGTACCAATGCAATACTCGCGAGGCCCGTCTCTGGTGGAGAGGGAGTGGCGGACAGCCGATGAGACTTCGTCCGGCGGGCCTGTGCGCGATCTGCATGTTCGATCCGATCAGCGCATCGGCATCCGGCCCGTGAAGTCGTCGATCCGTTCTCCTCGTGCCTCCGTTCCCAGGGGTGAACATGACGCGAGCTACCGGCCGTCGATTGGCAGGCGAATGTTCCGTACCCTTACCCGATTCATTATTGCGGTTCTGATAGGGATCGGCGCCACGCTTGGCTGGCAGTCCCACGGTGACGCAGCAAGGGACTTGCTGGTAGCCCGGGCTCCAACTCTGGGCTGGCTGTTATCCGTCTCGACGGTGAAATCGGCAGCCGGGGCTGCAACTGCGCAGAACCCGTGCCGCAGCTTGAGCCCTTGGCGTCGAATCTCGATGCCGTGCGGCGCAGCGTAGAACAACTCGCCGCCAGGCAAGAACAGATGGCCCAGAACATCGCGGCACTGCGGGCTGTCGAGGAGGACATCAGACAGAAAACGTCGAGCCCGCCTCCGTTCCCGTCCCAGCCGGCGGCCCCCATTCCGCAGTATAAACCCTCGCAACCCAAGGCTAAGTCATCGGTTGCTCAGTCACCGGCCGCTCGGTCTCGGCTGTGCGGTCACCGTCAATGCCTCGCCCGTCGCCTCCTGCCGGACCACCCTTGCTTGCGCGCTGATGGCCCGGATTGCCGGCTGGTTTTTTATCGACCGAAGAACTACCGGGTCTCTACGCGATAGCCCAACCTTCGAAGATTATTGAAGGCCTGGATCTCCATTGGCTTCGCAGTCTTGGGAATTCTGACAACAAAGATCTTGTCCTTGTCTTTCTTCATTCTCTGATGGACGTCTGCGAAATGAACGAAGTGATCTTCCGTTATCAAGGAATCTTCTTTCTGTTTTTCATGGTGGATAGCAATCGACCATCGTGCGCGCATCGTAATCTTCCCCAAAAATATTCGACGCTCCATTGCGGGTGAGGATTGAGTCCTTTTTATTACCGCGAAGGGACAAGAAAATGGAAGGCGATAGGCAGAGGTGGCCCGCGCAGGATGCTGGGGGTGGAGGGAGGCTTACGATCGGCGCCAGTCGGGGTCGGTGCGAAGCGCTCCCGAAGCTCGCTCCGCGAAAACCTGCCCGTCATGCCCGGACTTGATCCGGGCATCCATCCATCTTCATAACAATTTCATTCGAAGAAGATGAATCACCGGGCTCACAGCCGGCGGCGAACGCGGCGGCGATCGATAGGCTCGCAACAAGACGGTTCATGGAAAATCTTCCCCTTTATGTTTTTTGTGGCGGGATGCCATGTCGTCAAGCGGCCGTTGACCATAGGTTGCAGAGCCTGACTGAGCCACCTTCTCAAGCGCCGCGCGGTGCTCTATCGTTGCGGCCGGCGGAACGCACGGAGGAAACCATGAGAACGATGTTTGGCAGATTGGCCGGGGCGCTTTCGGTGCTGTTTCTGATGTCCGGCGTTGCCGCCGCCCAAAGCAAGATCACCATCGCGGTCGGGGGCGGCGCCTGCCTGTGCTATCTGCCGACGGTGCTGGCAAAGCAGCTCGGCGAATTCGACAGAGCGGGCCTTGCGGTCGAACTGGTCGACCTGAAGGGCGGCTCCGACGCGCTCAAGGCCGTGCTCGGCGGCAGCGCCGACGTGGTTTCCGGCTATTTCGACCACTGCGTCAATCTCGCCGCCAAGAAGCAGGAGCTGCAGTCCTTTGTCGTTTATGACCGGTATCCGGGACTGGTGCTGGTGGTGTCGCCCTCGCACACCGGCGAAATCAAATCGATCAAGGATCTGGCCGGCAAGAAAGTCGGCGTCAGCGCGCCGGGTTCCTCGACCGATTTCTTCCTCAAATATCTGCTGAAGAAGAACGGCATCGATCCCGCAGGCGCTTCCGTCATCGGCGTCGGCCTCGGCGCCACCGCGGTCGCGGCGATGGAGCAGGGCCAGATTGATGCGGCGGTCATGCTGGATCCGTCGGTCACCGTGCTGCAAGCCAGCCATCCGGACCTGCGCATCCTCAGCGATACCCGCACGCAGAAGGATACGCTCGATGTGTTCGGCGGCGAATATCCCGGCGGCGCGCTCTACTCCACGACGGCGTGGGTGGCCTCGCACGACAAGGACGTACAGGCCTTGACCGGCGCGATCTTGAATACGCTCGCCTGGATCCACGCTCATTCGCCGGAAGATATCATGGCGAAAATGCCTCCGGAAATGGTCGGCAAGAACAAGGAGCTCTATCTCGCCGCGCTGAAGAACACGATCCCGATGTATTCGGAAACCGGCAAGATGGATCCCAAGGGCGCGGATGCCGTGCTCGCGGTGTTCAGCGAGAGTTCACCTGAAGTTGCGAAAGCGAATATCGATGTCGGCAAGACCTGGACCAACAAATATGTCGAGCGGGCTAGGAAGACGACGGGGATGAATGCGAAATAAAGTTGTATGACGCTTCCGGTCATTCATCGGGTCACGCAGCTTGATCTGGGCGTGCAGCCGTGGTCGTGGCGCTTCGCCGAGGAGCGGCGCGCCGATATCGACGCGCATTTCGCGCTTGAGCAGCGCGAGAAACCGATCTGGAATGGACGCGTTCTGTTGGGGCGCAATCCGGTTTTTACCGCAGACCGCTTCAGCGCCCAATATTTCGAGACCGATTTCGCCAGCTTCCTGGCTTGGCGCGACTGGGGTTTTCCCGACAAGGACGTCTTCAACGGTTTTGGGATGGGCGCGCTGCGGTGCTCCGACGGCGCATTCGTGCTGGGCGAAATGGGCCAGCACACCGCCAATGCCGGGCGCATCTATTTTCCTTCGGGAACGCCCGATCTCGATGATGTCAGCGCCGGCACGGTCGATATGTCCGGCAGCGTCGCCCGCGAGGTCGAGGAGGAAACCGGTCTCAAGCCCGCAGATTATCGCGCCGGCGCGCATTGGGATTGCGTCGTCTCCGGTGCTGCGATTGCGATGATCAGGGTATTGAATGTCGATAGTTCAGGCGAGGTGCTGCGGGCGAGGATCGAAGCCAATCTGGCCCGAGAACAACAGCCCGAACTTTCAGCCATCCATTTGGTGCGCAGTGCCGGCGATCTCACAGCGGCGATGCCGCGCTTTGTCACCGCGTTTATCGAAGCGCAGTCCACGGCACCCTGAAAATGCCGCGGTTGCGAGGCGCGCAAAACCGAGGGACCGAGAGGCGGTGCAAAATGACCAGCGAACCCCAGCAATTCGCCAGCGACAATTATTCCGGAATTTGCCCCGAGGCATGGGCTGCGATGGCCGAGGCAAACCGGGGCCACGCGCCTGCCTATGGCGATGATGTCTGGACCGCGAAGGCATCGGATGCCTTTCGCGCGCTGTTCGCGACCAACTGCGAGGTGTTCTTTGCCTTCAATGGGACGGCGGCCAACTCGCTCGCTCTGGCCTCGCTCTGCCAGTCCTACCACAGCGTGATCTGTTCGGATGTCGCACACGTCGAGACCGACGAGTGCGGCGCCCCGGAATTCTTTTCCAACGGTTCGAAGCTGCTGGTGGCGCCATCTGCCGGCGGCAAGCTGACACCCGATGCCATCCGCGCCATCGCGACCAACCGCAGCGACATCCATTTTCCCAAACCCCGGGTGGTGACGATCACGCAGCCGACCGAGACCGGACAGGTCTATGGCCTCGACGAATTGCGGGCGATCTCGGCGGTCTGCCGGGAACTGGGTCTCAGTCTTCACATGGATGGCGCACGCTTTGCCAATGCCTGCGCCAGCCTCCGATGCAGCCCGGCCGACATGACCTGGCGCGCCGGCATCGACGTTCTCTGCTTTGGCGGAACCAAGAATGGAATGGCCGCCGGCGAGGCCATCCTGTTTTTCAACCCGAGGCTTGCAGAGGATTTCGACTATCGATGCAAGCAGGCGGGACAGCTGGCATCCAAAATGCGCTTTCTGTCCGCGCCATGGGTCGGCATGCTCGAAACCGGGGCCTGGCTGCGCAACGCCGAACATGGCAACGCCTGCGCGGCACACCTCGTGCGGCGGATCACCGGATTGCTTGAACTGGAAATCATGTTTCCCGTTCAAGCCAATGCAGTCTTCGTACGCATGCCGGACGACAGGATAGCGGCGCTCCGCGATCGGGGCTGGCAGTTCTACACCTTCATCGGAGGCGGCGCGCGGTTCATGTTCGCATGGGACGCAGCACTCCGGCGCGTCGATGAACTGGCTGCCGACCTGCGTCAAATCGCATTGGCTTGAACCTGTCGATCAAAATGCGCGTATAAGGGGAGAAGAAAGGGTGTCGCCGTCATGAGCAAGAAGTCTTCGCAATCCCTTGGCGCCGAGCTAAAGCCCTTCATTGCGCCGTTCCGCTTCGACGGATCGGGCGAGTTCCATCTCAAGTCAAACAAGACCAATGAAAAGGGCGGTCTCGACAAGGACAAGGCCGAAAAGATTCTCGACGCCAACCGCAAACGGCTGAACGATTTTCAGGAAAAGCTTTACGCGCAGGACCGCTGGTCGCTGCTGCTGATCTTTCAGGGCATGGATGCGGCCGGCAAGGACAGCGCCATCAAGAGCATCTTCGACGGCGTCAATCCGCAGGGCTGCGAGGTCCATTCGTTCAAGCAACCGTCAACGCTCGAACTTGACCATGATTTCATGTGGCGCAGCGTGATCGCGCTGCCGCAGCGGGGCCGCATCGGCATCTTCAATCGTTCCTATTACGAGGAATGCCTGGTGACGCGGGTGCATCCGGAAATCCTCGTCAAGGAGAAGATTCCGCCCAAGCTGATAACCAAAGACATCTGGCGCGAGCGGTTCGAGGATATTTCCGCGTTCGAGCGCTACCTAACGCGCAACGGCACGATCATCCTGAAGTTCTTTCTCAACGTGTCGAAGCAGGAGCAGCGCGAGCGGTTTCTCGAGCGGCTGGAAGCTCCCTCGAAGAACTGGAAATTCTCGATGGCCGATATCACCGAGCGAGCGCTGTGGAATAGATACCAGGCCGTGTATCAGGACATCGTCAGGCACACCTCGACAGCGGTAGCGCCATGGCACGTGGTGCCGGCCGATCACAAATGGTTCGCACGGGTGGTGATCGGCTCCGCGATCGTCAGCGCGCTCGAAACGCTCGACCTGAAATTCCCGAAGGCCGACAAGGCGTCGCTGGAGGAGTTCAAGCACGTGCGCGAGGCGCTGCTGGAGGAAGGCAAGGGCGGGGGGAAGAAGGCGAAGGGTGCAAAGCGGGTAGGGAAGAGCGGCTAAGCCGGACGACGCCACCGATGGTCATACCCGACCATCGCGGCGAGAATCAGGAGCAGTGAGAAAGTGCCGCAGGGTGCGATTTGGACGTTGCTTCCTCGAAATCTCGGGACTTAGATGACGCTCCAAGGTCGCTTACCCAAGGAAACAACCGTGAACTGGACAGGAGCAGCGGTGCGAGCAAATTTTCAGATTGCAAATTTTTCGGATTGCACAAATCTTACTCTGGTTAGCTCAAAGGAGCATCATGATGCGTAAGTTGTTTCGTCAGGTGACGATCGTGGCTTTTACGTCGCTGTGCCTTATCTCGGCAAGCTTGGCAGATAATACCAAAGCCAACCATTCTACCAAAGCGCATCCTGCAAAAGCGCATCTCTCGGCAGGTGCGGCGGATAAAGCGAAAGCGCAACATCCTGCAAAAGCGCACCGCCTGGTCATTCAGGTCGATCAGAACGATCCGGCTGTCATGAACCTCGCGCTGAACAACGCCACGAACGTCATCGATTATTACCGCGCCAAGGGTGAGGAGGTAAATGTGGATGTCGTTACCTATGGCCCCGGCTTGCACATGCTGCGTGCCGACACATCACCGGTACAGGATCGCATCAAAAGTTTGAAGGATTATGCATTTCCCAGCAAGATCCAGTTCTCTGCATGCGGCAACACCAAGGAAGGCATGGAGAAAAAAGAGGGCCACCCGATCCCTGTGATGTCTGAGGCCGTCATCGTTCCGTCGGGCGTCGTTCGGTTGATGGAGCTGCAGGAGAAGGGCTGGAGTTACGTCCGGCCGTGACGAACTTGGCTGCCGTGGCGCCGAAAAGTCGAGTTCGACTATCCGGGTTTATCGTTTTCCCGAGGACATTTTGTCTGCTGCAGTCGCCCATTTACATGGCACTGCAATTCTTTTCCGGATGGCATCCAATCCGGCGAGTTGGAACGTCGCTTCGTGACCGGGGCCCGCCCCATCGAGCACGTTGATTTTCAGTCGCGCGCCTTCCGGTAGCGACTGAAAAAACCCGACGGCGTCGTCTCTGTAAGTAACTGCCTTTCCATCGGCGGACATGCTCCACTGCAGCCTGACAAGGGGTTGGTCGTTGATCTGATAGTCGACCTGAACTTTGCCGGAACCGAATGCGCGCCATGTTCCCTCCGTGCGAAGCAGGACTTCGGTGCGCGGTCCACGACATCGAACAGCCAGAGTGTTCGGTGCATCTTGCAAGCTGGTCGTTGAGCGGATCACCGCCGTGACGAGAGGGCTGTAATCCACCGGTGACGTTGTTTCGCTTACGATCCAATTTGTATCCTGTGGCTTTGCTGGGATATCAACCCGCTTCGCGGGTATGCCGGGCGAGGCGGTATCAGTCGTCATCTCCGGTGAGACGGTTGCAGTGACGTTTCCCGGTTGAACTGTTCCGGGATGCGTTTCTTCCGGGCTGGTCGGCTCGCCGTTGGCCGCGGTTCCAATAGGCGTCTCGGGTGAAACGGATCCAGCTGGCACCTTTGGCGAAGCGGCAACAATGGGCATTTCTGGCGAGACGGTGCGAGGGAGCATTTTTGGCGGAACGGATCCAGCAGACTTTTTTGGGAAAGCGCGCTCCAGGCAATCGAGCTGTGCCGAGCTTGCCTTGTAACGGCAGTCCAGGCGCTCAGCCGCTTCATTTTTCGGGTCCGAGCAAACCGCGTCGGCGGCGCGGGCCAATTGAAAGCAAGTCTCCAGCACTTTGTAGCCTTCGTCAGCAGGCTGAGCGCAAACAGCACCGCCAACGCTGGAGAGAACGATGGCGATCAGGGGTGCGCGCATCACCGATGCCCACTTTGCTTGCCGGGACTGGCTCGCCGGAATTGCGCGATGCTTGAACCGCAGAGCGCAATTGAAGCGATCAAAAGGGCCGCAAGTCTTGCTACAAATGTCATTTAAATCTCCATTAATGAAGATTTGTACGCAGATCACCGGACGGTCTTCTGTTTTGAGGCGCGGATTAGCCGCCCAGTTTCCCCTGAAATAGAGGGGCGTCCCAAAAATACCGCGACATCATGACACTCTTTTGCAAATAAAATCAGAGGAACTTTCCGGAACCAGGAACTGCCCCGTCCGACAAGATCTGGTCACCCGAATTGATCGCCAAGGTGGCTCGACGTTTGGAGAACACGCTCTGGAACATCGGCGAGTTGATGGCTCGCCCGCACGGCTGAAGACCTGCCCGGCCAACGGCGATCGCACGATCGCAACCTTGCGGGGCAGCTCAGTTCAACCGTAGTTCAGTGATGTGCCGCGGATCCGGGCTCAGCTCATTACGTTCCACGCGCTTGACAATGTCGGTCAGCACGGCGTTGGCGGTGCAGGGGAGGCCGACCTTCTCGCCTTCGCGCACGATGAATCCGTTGAGGAACTCGATCTCCGTGCGCCGGCCTTTCTGCATGTCCTGGCCCATTGAGGGACGCTGCCCGGAAGAGGTACGCTTGCCGTCCTTGAAGCGCTGCTCGTCGCATGCACGCGTCGCCGTCTCGTCGCCCTCGCCGGCACGCGCGATCGTCTCGGGCGGCAGATGCAAGATCTCCTCCAGTTGATAGCCGTGCGCTTGCCCGACGCGAATCGCTTCGCTCCCGAGCCGGGTGGAGAAGCGGCGAATCGGCTCGCTTTGCAACATGTCTCCGCCGGGCAGGCCGGTGCAGGCGGAGAGACCGTTGCCCATGGCATTGGCGACCAGTTTCGACCAGCGCTCGCCCCACAGATTGCCGGTAACCTTGGCGCTGTCGGTATAGCCGACCAGGCGGCAGATTTCTTCGGCCCGTGGCGTGATCCGGCCGTGCACTTCGCCGGCGCGAAATACGGTGTGCGCCGCGCCGTGCTTGCCGGCGCCGCGGTGGATGTGGCCGGGCTCGGGCAGGTTGACCGTGATGCTGCTCGCAATGCAGCCGAGCGTCTTGCCCCAGCCGACGATGCCGGCGATGGTCTCTTCATTCATGCAGTTCTGCAGCGACACGACATAGCCATCCGGCGCCAGATACTGCTTGATCAGGGTGGTGGCCCAGGCGGTGTCGTAGGACTTCATGCAGACGAAGGCGATATCGACCGGCGCCTCCTTGGCCAGTTGCTGCGCGTCCGTGACGTGCAGCGCGCGCACTGGAACCGAGAATTCCGCGACGTCCCTGGCGTGGGTGACGCGGAGGCCGTGCTTCCTCATGTGCTCGACATGCTCGGGCCAGGGATCGATGAACGTCACGTCCTCGCCCGCCTGCACCATATGGGCGCCGGCATACCCGCCGACGGCACCGGCTCCGACGATAGCTATCTTCCGACCCATGCTTTCCCCCTGGCATTTCCTGGCGGACCATGACGCAACCGGTTCGCCAATCGTCGCAGGCCACCTTAGCGGATCAGGGCGTTTCGCCAAATGTCGCTTCGCGCACAAGCGGACATGCCTTCGATGCGCTTTTGTGACCTGCACGGACATGGATGACCGGCTTAACGTCGGCGCGGCCCCTTCCGCCAGTTCGCAAAGCTGATGTACCGTTTTACGCCAGCCGCCGCGGGCAAGCCGGAAACCTGGCAATTTGGATCGGCGGTAGGGGTAGCCGGAGGAACAGCGATGCAATTGCGGGTTTTCGGACGCACGGGAATGCAGCTCTCGGTGCTGGGCTTCGGCTGCGGCGCAGTCGGCGGCTTCATGGTACGCGGCGATTCCGCCGACCAGGAGCGTACCATTGCGCGGGCGATCGCCGCCGGCGTGAACTATTTCGACACCGCGGTGCAGTACGGCAATGGCGAATCGGAAAAGAACCTTGGCCGCGTCTTGCAAAAGCTGAAGCCGGCCAACGTGGCCGTCGGCACCAAGGTCCGGTTGCTGCCCGGCGAGTTCGGCGGCATTGCCGATGCCGTAACGATGTCGCTCGAAGGCAGTCTGGCGCGACTGGGTCTCGACCGGGTCGATATCTTTCACCTGCACAACGCGATTACCGAGACAGGAGGCGGATCGGCGCTGAGCGTCGGGCAGGTGCTCGGCGACGTGGTGCCGGCGTTCGAGCGCCTGCGTGCGCAGGGGAAGATTCGTTTCCTCGGGATGACGGCAGTAGGCGACACGGCGGCACTGCAACAAGTGATTGATGCACGTGTCTTCGACAGCGCTCAGGTGGTCTACAACATGCTCAACCCATCCGCCGCCGAGGAATTGCCGCAAAGCTATCCGGCACAGGATTATGGACGCTTGTTCGATTCGACCAAGGCCGCCGGCGTTGGCGTGGTCGGCATCCGCGTGCTGGCCGGCGGTGCTCTGTCGGGCTCAGCCGAGCGTCACCCGATTGCGGGCCCGGCGCCCGAGCCGATTGGTTCAGCGATGAGCTACGACGCCGATGTCGATCGCGCAGCCCGCCTGATCCCGCTGGTAAAGGAGGGGGTCGCCTTGAGCCTGACCGAAGCCGCGACGCGGTTTGCGCTGTCTCACCCGGCGATGGGCACGATCCTGGTCGGCATGGCGACGCCGCAACAGTTCGAGGATGCACTCGCCGCGGTCCAGAAAGGCCCACTGCCGCGAGCAGCACTCGACCGGCTGTCGGCACTGCGGCAGGCATTCTCCGGCGAACCACGATAATCGCCCGGCGTCCGGCACATCGCTGCCAACTGAGGATGGTCCCGGGAACGATGACGCCGGCAAATTGTTCGACATCGGGCTGAACCGCCAGGAGCCGTCGATGAATGACGATACCGAGATTGAGTGGCACAAAGAGCTAATAACGAAAAACCGTGCTCTTCTTGAAGAATTGGAGACAGGTAACACCGTCGGGAGCGACGTTTTTCCCGAGACGCAATCACAAATCGACCACCTCAAAGCGCAGATCGCCCAGTCCGAGCTGATTGTCGCCGGCCACGAAAAAGGCACCACGCTCTGAATTAGACGGTGAGGGCTACCTGACAGGCGGGGGCCCAGGCCGGTAACGCGCAGTCACATCTCGGTCGAAACCTCAAGGAAATAAAGCGGTTAAAGAGCGTTTGGGAGGAGGGGCATCCGCCAATCGCCAGGGCCGAATGGCCATGGTTGTCGGTCGCGGCGATAGGCCGCCGTCGGCGCCGCACCGCAACCGCGCCACGCGGCGTACGCGCATATGGCAATTGGCGTTGGGTCGAAACGCTGCATAATGCGGCCGGGGATAGCTATCTTGGTGCGCAATGACCGGAACCGCCGCGAACGTCGTGTCCTTCCTGTTTCTCGGTTTCTTCCTCGGGATGCGGCATGCGACCGACGCCGACCACGTGGTCGCCATTGCGACGATCGTCAGTCGCGAGCGCGGCCTGGCGGGCTCGGCGCTGATCGGCGCCGCCTGGGGCGTCGGGCACACCATCACGGTGATGGCGGTCGGCGCCGCGATCATCCTGTTCGGGGTCGTGATCCCGCCACGGCTCGGCCTGTCGATGGAATTCGCCGTCGGCATCATGCTGGTCCTGCTCGGCATTCTCACCTTGACCGGGATGGGCCGCGCGGCCGGCGCGGCCCACGCCCATGCGGGCGTCCCCGGCGGACGTGCGCTTGATCGCCACGATCACCTCCACGACCACCTGCACGATCACTTGCATGCGCACGGCGACTACGTGCACGGGCACCCGCACGGGCACGACCCCGATGCGCACGGGCACGGCGAGGAGCACACCCCGCTGGCGCGGCTCGACCACAGTGGGCTCGGCCGGATCGCGTTCTATCAGTGGCTGCGACCCTTCGCGGTCGGCCTCGTGCACGGCCTTGCAGGATCGGCCGCCGTCGCCCTGATGGTCCTGTCCATCATCCGCGAACCGGTCGCAGCAATCGGCTATCTGCTGCTGTTCGGGCTCGGCACGATCGTCGGAATGATGCTGATCACGCTGATCCTGTCGGCGCCGTTTGCGTTCACGGCGGTCAATCTGCCGAAATTCAATTGGCGGCTCCGCGTCGCGTCGGGCCTGATCAGCTTCGTCTTCGGGGTGGTCCTGATCTACGGCATCGGCTTTGCCGAGGGTGGCCTGTTCACCGACGCACCGACCTGGGAACCCCGCTGACCGCTGGCGCATGATCCGGAAAAAGCATGCCCTCGGGCCATAACCCGATCGGTGGGTGCCGGTTTTCCGAAAAGATCATGCTCAAACAAAAAGATAGAGTGGAATGAGGATCCGAAGAAAGTCATCGCGCTCTGGCGCACGGCTCGCGGTCAATGGCCAGCCATGAGTGCGCGCAGGTCTGTTTCGCCGCCGCGCCGGTTGACCGCCGCGGAAACGGGAGGATACACTGTCGCCAAAATATATGGAGGATGCGCCATTCTGACGATCGGCATGCCCGGCGGGCGGTCATTGTTGCTGGCGGGCGTCGTTGTGGCGCT
>Ga0066789_10000132_pt1 | contig 23690 bp, 20 predicted proteins | sample OrgsoiDNA2013049_FD_70960 | JGI IMG/M metagenome (GOLD analysis project Ga0066789, IMG submission 70960) | Permafrost soil microbial communities from the Arctic, to analyse light accelerated degradation of dissolved organic matter (DOM) -... | ecosystem: Environmental > Terrestrial > Soil >...
ACGATGCCGTGTCCTGCCCAATGCCGAAGCGCCAGATGCTCGTGCTCGGCCTCGGCGTGCGGCCAGGTGACCTTCAGCGCAGCCGTAGAGCCGTCGCGGCGTCGGACCGGCAGTACGAGCGCCGCCATGCCGTGCATCGCGTCGCCGTCGATGGTGAGGTCCCACTCGGCCAGCGACTCCTGCACGGTCCGGGGCAGGCGCGCCAGCCACTGGTCACCACTGATGAGCGGCTCAGGGCCGCGACCCATGAGCAGAGCCGAGAACGCGTCTGGGACAAGAGGGATCATTCGTCTGTTAGCCGCGGCGATGGTGCTGTCAGGGAGTGGCTCGCGAGCACCACGAAGGGCGACCGGCGGGACCAGAAGCGCGGAACACCGTCGTTGGCGGGCACGGAATCGATCATGGCACGACCCCTGTCATGGCTGCGAGGCCGATGTTGCGCAGATAGACTGCCGCCGACGACCACCGCGAGAGCCGACGCGCGCCGTGGCGGCAATTCAAGAAGAGGGAGGCGGCAGTTGAGCATTCAGGAACGACTTGGCCAAGTCCTGCTCGACCTTCAGGGCACCGTCGACGTCCCCGGACCCCTCGGTGAGCTCGGCTTGATGGTTGAGGACCTGGCGGTGACGCCGGCGGGCAAGCGCCGCCTGGTCCGGATCTGGCTCGACCGTGACCTTGCCGGTCTTGAGTCTGACGACCAGTCCAGCGTGATCGACCCGCTCTCTCTGGACGAGGTGGCCGAAGCCGCGAACATCATCAGCGCCGGTCTGGACGCCTCCGACGCGCCGGGCGAAGCGCCTTATGTCCTCGAGGTCGGGTCAGCCGGTGTCGAGCGCCCGCTGACGGCGCCGCGCCACTTCCGGCGAAACGTCACCCGGCTTGTTCAGATCTGGCGAACTGAGGCCGCAGTGGGCGCCGTTGCCACAGGGGGCGATCCGATCGTCGGCCGCCTGGTCGCTGCAGGGCCGACCGGCGCGACGGTGGTGGTGGCTGCGACCAAGAAGGAATCCGAGAGCCAACTGGCTATCCCGTATGCCGACATCGAACGAGCCCAGGTCCAGGTCGAGTTTGCCCGTGCCACCGCACCGGAGGAGAGCTGATGGATATTGATCTGACCGCGTTGCGAAGTCTTGAGCGCGAGCGGGACATCTCCCTGGACGTCATCATCCCGGCGATCGAGCAGGCGATGCTCGTGGCCTATCACCGCACCGATGGCGCCCGGCGCATCGCCCGCGTGGAGCTCGAGCGCAAGACCGGTCACGTGACCGTGTGGGCCCGCGAGGAGGGTGTCCTGGACCCTGAGACGGCGGAGCGCTCTGACCCCGGTCCAGAGTTCGACGACACCCCGGCTGGTTTCGGGCGGATCGCGGCTTCGACGGCACGCCAGGTCATCGTGCAACGACTGCGCGACCTCGAGGACGAGGCAATCATGGGCGACTTCCATGGCCGCGAGGGCGAGATCATCACGGGCGTCATCCAGCAGAGCAGCGATCCGCGCTACGTGATGGTCGACTTCGGGGACATCGAGGGTTCGCTGCCACTGGCCGAGCAGGTTCCGGGGGAGAAGTACGTCCATGGCGAGCGTCTGCGCTGTTTCGTGGTGAGCGTGAAGCGGGGTCAGCGGGGACCCCAGATCAGCCTGTCGCGTACCCATCCCAACCTGGTGCGCAGGCTGTTCGCCCTCGAGATCCCCGAGGTTGCCGACGGCACTGTCGAGATCGGGGCGCTGGCCCGCGAGGCCGGTCACCGGACCAAGGTCGCTGTGCATTCCCAGACCCCGGGTGTCAACGCCAAGGGCGCCTGCATCGGTCCGATGGGGGCCCGGATCCGGGCGATCATGACCGAGCTGCACGGGGAGAAGATCGACATCGTGGACTTCTCGGCCGACCCTGCCACATTTGTGGCATCGGCGCTCTCGCCGTCACGGGTCAACTCCGTCGAGATCGTCGATGCGGAGCTGCGCTCGGCCCGCGTGATCGTGCCTGACTACCAGCTGTCGTTGGCCATCGGCAAGGAGGGTCAGAATGCCCGGCTCGCTGCCAAGCTGACCGGCTGGCGCATCGACATCCATTCTGACACCGCCCCAGCTGACGATGATGGGGCCCATGGGGCCCACGCTGGCAGCGACCGTGAGCACTAGGCGGTAGAGTGGTGTCGATCGATCGGTTGCGACGGATCCGTCAGCGGCCAACCCAACGCATGGCACGAACGTGTGTGGGCTGCCGTCGTCGTGATGTTCGGTCAGCACTGCTGCGAGTCGTCGCGGAGCGGAACGACACCGGTGAGAACGTCGCCAGAGTTGTTGCCGATCCGCGAGTCCGGTTGCCAGGGCGTGGCGCTTGGTTGCACCCGACACCGGAATGTCTCGATCTCGCAGTGCGGCGAAAAGCCTTCGGGCGGGCCTTGCGAGTCAAGGTCCTCCTCGAGGTGGCGGCGGTGAGCGCATACATTGACGCTTACGAGCAGTCCGTCGTGACTTTTGTCAGCTCCACCCCGGAGCAGGCAGTTCAGCAGGTTCCTGAAACCGAAAGCGGGATTGACGTTGATGAGCACCCGATGAGCACCCGATGAGCACTCAGCGATGAGCAACATCCAGTACTAACGACGGCCCGCGCTTCATCTGGAACTGCCCGGGCCATAGACAAGGAGAAACGTGGCTAAGGTCCGGGTCTACGAGCTCGCAAAGGAGCTCGGAGTCGAGAGCAAGACTTTGCTCAACCATTTGAAAGAACAGGGCGAGTTCGTCCGGTCGGCTTCATCGACAATTGAGCCCCCTGTGGTCCGCAAGATTCGCGAGACGTTCCCCGCGGAGCTGGCTGCCGAAAGCGGTCCGGCCACGGAGGTCAAGGCCAGCCCAAGACCTGCCGCCAAGAAGTCTGCAGTCAAGGCCAGCGTGGCGGCACCCGCGGCTCCTCTGGCTGCCCCCGTTGCCGCTCCCGCGGCTCCCATCGCTGCTTCCCGGGTGGCTCCCGTGGCCCCTTCCCTGGTGCCTGGCGTCGGCGTACCTCGGGCTCCTTCTCGCCCGTTTGCCGAAGCCCCCAAGGCGCCCGCCCCCAAAGCACCAGCCCTTAAGGCGCCCGCTCCCAAGGCGCCCGCTCCCAAGGCGCCAGCGGCACGTGAGGGTGGCTCCGACACCGGTCGACCCGGCCCCCGTCCCGGAGCCCCTCGCCCCGGCAACAACCCGTTCGCGCCGAGCCAGGGCATGCCTCGAGGCGGCCGTGAGAGTCGCGAAGGTCGCGAGCCGAGCGTGAGCCGCGACGCCCCGCCGGCCGCTCGTCCGGGCAACAACCCGTTCGCTCCCAGCCAGGGAATGCCCCGTCCGCAGGGTGGCCGTCCAGCTCCAGCCGGTGCCGGTGGTCCCCGTCCCGGTGCTCCGCGTCCGAACCCGGGCATGATGCCCGGTCGCGCAGCGGTCGGTCGCCCCGGTGAGCGTCCGGCTCGTGGTGGCGCCCCCGGTCGTCCTGGTGCCGGTGGTGGCTTTGCCGGTCGCCCTGGTGGCGGTAGCGGTGGCGGCGGTGGCTTTGCCGGTCGTCCCGGCGGTGGTGGTGGCGGTCGTCCAGGTGGGCCCGGAGGCCGTGGTGGCACTCAGGGCGCCTTCGGCCGTGGCGGTGGACGCCCGGTTCGCGGCCGCAAGTCCAAGCGCGCCAAGCGTCAGGAGTTCGAGCAGATGCAGGCCCCGTCGCTCGGCGGTGTCACGGTTCCCCGCGGCGACGGTAAGACAGTCATCCGCGTGCGTCGTGGCGCCTCGCTGACCGACTTCGCCGACAAGATCAACGCCAACCCGGCGAGCCTTGTCACGGTACTCATTCACCTGGGCGAGATGGCCACGGCGACGCAGTCCCTGGACGAAGAGACGTTCCGTGCGCTCGGAGGCGAGCTGGGCTACGACATCGAGGTCGTCTCACCGGAGGACGAGGAGCGCGAGCTTCTCGGTCAGTTCCATATCGACCTCGATGCCGAGCTGGCCGACGAGAGCGATGAGGACCTCAAGCCTCGTCCGCCTGTGGTGACCGTCATGGGTCACGTCGACCACGGGAAGACTCGGCTGCTGGACGCGATCCGCTCCGCGAAGGTCGCCCAGAGTGAAGCTGGTGGTATCACACAGCACATCGGTGCCTACCAGGTTCGCGCGGAGCACGAGGGCATCGAGCGGCCCATCACGTTCATTGACACCCCCGGTCACGAGGCCTTCACAGCTATGCGTGCCCGCGGTGCCAGGGTGACGGACATCGCCATCCTCGTGGTCGCGGCCGACGACGGCGTCATGCCGCAGACGATCGAGGCGCTCAACCATGCTCAGGCCGCAGGTGTGCCGATCGTGGTCGCGGTCAACAAGGTGGACAAGGAGGGGGCCAACCCCGACAAGGTTCGCCAGCAGCTGACCGAGTACAACCTCGTTGCTGAGGAGTACGGCGGCGAGACGATGTTCGTCAACGTCTCCGCCAAGGAGCATACGAATATCGACACCCTTCTGGAGGCAGTGCTCCTGACCGCCGACGCGGCGCTCGACCTGCGGGCCAACCCGGACAAGGACGCGCGCGGCGTGGCCATCGAGGCACACCTCGACAAGGGTCGTGGCCCTGTCGCCACGGTGCTGGTCCAGTCCGGAACGCTGCGCATCGGTGACTCGATCGTGGCCGGCGGTGGATACGGTCGCGTCCGCGCCATGCTCGACGAGTACGGTGACTCGGTCGAGGAGGCTACGCCTTCGCGTCCGGTCATGGTGCTCGGTCTGACCTCAGTGCCCGGCGCCGGTGACACGTTCCTGGTGGCACCCGACGACCGCACCGCCCGTCAGATCGCCGAGCGTCGTGAGGCGGCCCAGCGTGCGGCCAGCCTGGCCAAGCGCCGCAAACGGATCAGTCTCGAGGACCTCAACGAGGCCTTGGCCGCGGGCAAGGTCGACAACCTCAATCTCATCATCAAGGGCGATGTGTCTGGTTCGGTCGAGGCGCTCGAGGACGCCCTGCTCAAGATCGACGTCGGCGAAGAGGTCGACCTGCGGATCATCCACCGCGGCGTGGGCGCGATCACCCAGAACGACGTCAACCTTGCGACGGTCGACAGCGCCGTCATCATCGGCTTCAACGTCAAGCCCGCAGAGCGGGTCGCGGACCTGGCCGAGCGCGAGGGCGTCGACATGCGCTTCTACTCGGTCATCTACTCGGCGATCGAGGACATCGAGGCAGCGCTCAAGGGCATGCTCAAGCCGGAGTACGAAGAGGTCCAGCTGGGCACTGCCGAGGTGCGCGAGGTCTTCAAGTCCTCCAAGTTCGGCACCGTCGCGGGTTCGTTGATCCGTTCCGGCGAGATCAAGCGCGGCACCAAGGCGCGGATCATCCGTGGCGGTGCCGTCGTTGGCGAGGGCATCGAGATCACCGGTCTGCGTCGCTTCAAGGATGACGTTGTCGAGGTCCGCGAGGGCTTCGAGTGCGGCATCAACCTCGGAAGCTTCAACGACATAAGGGTTGACGACATCATCGAGACCCACGAGATGCGCGAGATCCCGCGCACCTGATCGTCATTCACCCTGGTGAGTGAGCGAGCTGGTTGGCTTCAGCCCGCCCACTCACCAGGGGCGTTGGTGGCTGCCACGGATACTCATCCCTGACCTCCACTGCACGTCATCTCGTAGGAAGGTAGGACCATGGCCGATCCGGCACGCGCGAGGAAGATCGCTGACCGCATCAAGGTTCTCGTTGCCGAGACGCTGGAGTACCGCGTCAAGGACGAGCGGCTGGGCTTTATCACGATCACCGACGTCCGGGTGACCGGTGACCTGCAGAATGCGTCGGTCTTCTACACGGTGTTCGGTGGGGAGGCTGAGCGTGCCGAGACGGCTGTGGCGCTGGAGTCTGCCAAGGGCAAGCTCCGCTCGGCAGTGGGCAGGGGCATCGGCATCCGGCTCACTCCGACGCTGGAGTTCATCCTCGACGCGCTGCCGGAGGGCGCAGCCCACCTGGAGGACCTGCTCGTCACGGCCAAGGCGCGCGACGCGCAAGTGGCGGCCGCCGCGGCTGGAGCGACCTTCGCCGGTGAGGCAGACCCGTACAAGAAACCGGTCGCCGATGACGAAGACGCCACCGACGATGACCACTCCTGACGGGCTGCTCATCGTCGACAAGCCGGCCGGATGGACCAGCCACGATGTCGTGGCACGCTGTCGGCGTCTGTGTGGCACCCGCAGGGTCGGCCATGCGGGGACGCTGGACCCGATGGCCACAGGTGTCCTCGTGCTGGGCATCAATCGCGCCACCAGGCTCCTGACGTTCCTCGTGGGGTGCAACAAGACATACACGGCGACGATCCGTCTGGGTCAGTCCACGATCACCGATGACGCGGAGGGCGAGATCACGACGTCTGACGATGTCACCGATCTGAGCCTGGAGGCCGTTGAGCGTGCCGTGGCAGGTCTCACGGGTGAGATCGCCCAGGTGCCCAGCTCGGTCAGCGCCATCAAGGTGAACGGCCAACGTTCGTATGCTCGGGTGCGTGCGGGGCACGACGTGGTCCTGCTCGCTCGCCCGGTCACGGTCAGCAGGTTCGAAATCCTCCGCCAGCGGACCAGAACCGCGGGGGGTCATGGGGTCTGGGACCTGGACGTCATCGTGGACGTGTCGTCGGGAACCTACATCCGGGCGTTGGCCCGCGATCTGGGCACAGCCCTTGGCGTGGGCGGGCATCTGACCGCCCTGCGGCGCACCCGCGTCGGGCGCTTCGGGCTCGACGTCGCGCATTCCCTCACCGAGCTGGAGATCGCCAGCGAGGCGGATGCCATCCCGGTACTCACCCTGTCGGCTGCGGCCCGGGCCTGCTTTGCCGTGCGCGAGCTGACCGCACCGGAGGCGAGAGCAGTCGGCCACGGGCAGCGCATCCCGTCCCATCCGGCAGGGCGCAACCAGCCCGTTGCCGCTTTCGCACCCGAGGGACACCTGGTGGCCATGCTCGACGAGAGCGGCTCGCTGGCCAAGGCCCACGTCGTGTTCGCTCCCTCGGGTTCGTAGAGTGTCCCTCGTGCTGCGATGGACTGACCTCTCCCAGATTCCGCAGGGCTACGGCCCGAGCGTGGTGACTCTGGGTAACTTCGACGGCGTGCACAAGGGCCATCGCGCCGTGCTGTCCACAGTGGTGCAGCGGGCACGAATCTCCGGCGCACGGGCCGTCGCTGTCACCTTCGAACCGCACCCGGTCGCCGTCCTTCACCCTGAGCGGGCGCCGCAGATCATCACCTCGCCCGACCAGCGACTCGAGCTGCTCTCGGCGACCGGACTGGACGCCGTGCTGGTCATGGAGTTCACCCGCGATTTCGCCCAGTGGACCCCGGAGCGCTTCGTGGTCGAGGTCTTCGTCAAGGCACTGGGCGCCAGCGTGGTCGTCGTGGGAGAGGACACTAGATTCGGCGTCCGCAACTCCGGCGACGTTGACACGCTGCGCCAGCTCGGCGCCCAGCACGGCTTCGAGGTCCTCACTCTGGCGGATGTCGGCAACGGGGGCCGATGGTCTTCCAGTCGCGTTCGCGCCCTCGTGACCGCGGGCGACGTCGCAGGCGCGGCCGAGATCCTCGGACACCGGCATCGGGTCAGTGGTGAGGTCGTGCACGGCGATCACCGCGGACGCGAGCTGGGCTATCCGACGGCGAACCTGTGCCGGCAGTCCGCGGGGTTGATCCCCGCAGACGGGGTCTACGCGGGCCGGCTGATCCGACCCACGCTGCCCGAGGGCGACCTTGACCGCGCCCTGCCGGCCGCAATCTCGATCGGCACCAACCCGACCTTCGCGGGCACCGACCGCCGGGTCGAGGCCTACGTCTTGGATCGCACCGATCTCGATCTCTACGGCGAGACAGTCATCGTGGAGTTCGTCCAGCGACTCCGGGCGACGGAGAAGTTCGACACCATCGAGGACCTGCTCCTGCAGATAGCCGACGACGTTGGGCGCTGCCGGAGGGTAATGTCCTCCTTCGTCGTGTGAGGGTGTTCTCGGGCGGCGCAAGCCCGGTCTCAGGTCCGGGAGCTGGCTGGGTCGGGCGTCTCTGAGCCTGGACGAGACGCCTTGCGTGAGTTTACCGGTTCCGGGTACTGCACCCCTGCGGGTACTCGATGAACTGGGGCAGTCGCACGGCTACCGGATGCGCCAGGTGGGTGTCGCAACCGGTTCCGCCCGGGGGGGCTCTTCCAGGGGCCTCAGACACCGGGCGGTTTCAGTCCGTTCCGGCACAGACTTCACCTTCTCGGTGGCGGGAGGCACTCGGGTTCCTGGGCAGCGCGGGGTTGGGCTGGTCCTGGGTCTGCCGGGTCTGCTGGGTCTGCTGGTGCGGCGGACGCTGATGATTGCGCTGCGGGCCCGGGAGGCCTGCAGCCGGCTCGAGGCGATCGGTTTGGCCTGCTGGTTCTCGTTCCAGATCTTCGAGAACATGGGGATGAACCTGTCCACAGTGCCCGTAACCGGTTTACGGTTGCCCTTCGTGTCCTACGGCGGCTGGAGCCTGTTCGCCTGCTGGCTTGGAGCAGGCCCGGTCAACAACGTCCACCTGTCCGGTCTTGACGACCTGCGCAAGCGCTAACATCATGCGGGTGTCTGCGCGAGACCACACATCAGGAGCGGCAATGGTCTTCTCGGCGAGCGACGAGCACAACGACCTCTCCCTCATCGAGCATCGGGCCCAATCGGTGGCCCACCTCTTCGTCGACCGCGTCGCCAAGACGCCCGCGACGGAGGCGTTCCGGTTCCCCAGGGGAGCGGCCTGGGAGTCGGTCACCTGGGAGCAGACGGATGCCCGTGTACGCCGGCTGGCCGCGGGTCTGGTGGCCTTGGGGATCGAGCCCGAGCAGCGGGTGGGGATCGCCGCGAGCACTCGCTACGAGTGGGTGATCGCCGACCTTGCCGTGATGTTGGCGGGCGCGGCCACGACCGCCATCTATCCCACGACGTCCGAGTCCGACGTGACCTTCATCGTGGCCGACTCTCAGAGCCGCATCGTGTTCGCCGAGGACGACGCCCAGATCGCCAAGCTCTCCGCCAACCGCCGCGCGCTGCCCGAGGTGGTCAAGGTCGTGACCTTCGACGGAACGGCCGATGGGGACTGGGTCATCTCGCTGGCTGCTCTGGAGCAGCTGGGCGCAACACATCTGGCACAGGTGCCGTCGGTCGTGGACGATCGGATCGATGCCATCCAGCCGCAGCATCTGGCCACTCTCATCTACACCTCCGGCACGACCGGTCGGCCCAAGGGAGTTCGCCTCTCCCATGACTGCTGGACCTATGAGGCGGCAGCGGTCGATGCGGTCGGCATCCTGACGCAGGACGACCTGCAATATCTGTGGTTGCCGCTGGCCCACGTGTTCGGCAAGGTGCTGCTGATGCTCCCGCTGCAGCTGGGATTCCCCACTGCCGTCGACGGGCGGGTGGACAAGATCGTGGACAATCTGGCTGTCGTCGCGCCGACGTTCATGGGCGCGGCTCCGCGCATCTTCGAGAAGGCCTATGGCCGGATCGTGACCACCGTGAGCGGTGAGGGCGCCGTGAAGGCCAAACTGTTCGCGTGGGCCATCAGGGTCGGCCGCCAGGTTGCCGTCCTGCGCGCTGAGGGGCGCTCGGCGTCGGTCATGTTGGCCGTCCAGTTCGTGTTCGCGGACAGACTGGTCCTGGACAAGGTCCGTGCCCGGTTCGGCGGCAGGATCAGGTTCTTCATCTCCGGATCAGCAGCACTGAACAGCGATGTGGCCGAGTGGTTCGACGCCGTGGGCCTGCTCATCCTGGAGGGCTACGGCCTCACCGAGTCCAGCGCTGCGTCGTTCGTCAACCGACCCGGCGCCTACGCCTTCGGAAGTGTCGGCTGGGCGATACCCGGCACCGAGGCCCAGATCGCTCTGGACGGGGAGATCCTGCTCAAGGGCCCGGGCATCATGGCCGGCTATCACAACCTGCCCGAGGAATCTGCCGAGTCGGTGGACGGCGACGGGTGGCTGCACACGGGGGACATCGGCAACCTTGACGAGCGCGGGTACCTGCGCATCACCGACCGCAAGAAGGACCTGTTCAAGACCTCCAATGGCAAGCACGTCGCCCCGTCCGCCATCGAGTCGATCTTCCGGGGTCTGTGTCCCTACGCGAGCCACCTGATCGTCCATGGCCAGGGGCGCAGTTTTGTGTCGGCGTTGGTCACCCTGGACCCTGATGCCATGGCGGGCTGGGCGGCCGAGAACGCCATGGGTGCCATGGCCTACCCGGAGCTGGTCAGCTCACCGGCGGCACGCGAGATGGTTCAGGGCTACGTCGACGAGCTCAACGCCAAGCTCAACCGCTGGGAGACGATCAAGAAGTTTGTCATCCTGCCGCGGGACCTCTCCGTCGAGGAAGGCGACCTCACCCCCAGCATGAAGCTCAAACGCAAGGTCGTTGCCGACAAGTACAAGAATGACCTGGACTCGCTCTACTCTTGAACCCATGTCCGAAGGCTCTGGCGACACCGGCCTCACCGGCGCTTCCCTGTTTCACCGCCTCGAGCCGCTGCTGGAGCAGGTGAGCAAACCCATCCAGTACGTGGGCGGTGAGCTCAACTCCACCGTCAAGGACTGGAACTGCGGCGGGCTCGGCCCCGGTGGCCAGGAGCTGACCGTGCGTTGGGTCCTGATGTACCCGGACGCCTACGAGGTCGGTCTTCCCAACCAGGGTGTCATGATCCTGTACGAGGTCATCAATGAACGCCCCGATGCCCTCGCCGAGCGGGCTTATGCCGTGTGGCCGGACATAGAGGCGCTACTGCGCCGTGAGGGCGTCTCAGCATTCACCGTCGACGGGCATCGGGCGTTGCGCGCCTTCGACGTGTTCGGCGTCTCTTTCTCCACCGAGCTCGGCTACACCAACCTGCTCACCGCACTGGACCTGGCCGGCATACCTCTGCACGCGCGCGACCGGGGCGAGGGTGACCCCGTCGTCATCGCCGGGGGACACGCGGCGTTCAACCCTGAGCCGGTGTCGGACTTCATCGACGCGGCCATCGTGGGCGACGGCGAGCAGGCCGTCCTGCAGGTGAGCGACCTGCTCAGAACGTGGAAGGCTCAGGGGTGTCCGGGGGGTCGCCACGAGCTGCTGCTCAGGCTCGCGCGCACCGGCGGGGTCTACGTGCCGGCGTTTTACGACGTTGACTACCTCCCGGACGGACGGATCAGGCGCGTCGCACCAGCGGCCGATACCCCCGGTGTGCCGTGGCGCATCGCCAAGCACACGGTCATGGACCTGGACGCCTGGCCCTACCCGAAACAGCCGCTGGTGCCCCTCGCCGAAAGCGTGCACGAGCGGATGTCGGTTGAGATCTTCCGTGGATGCACCCGAGGCTGTCGATTCTGCCAGGCCGGGATGATCACCCGCCCGGTTCGGGAGCGGTCCATTACCGGTATTGGTCAGATGATCGAAAAGGGTTTGGCAGCAACGGGATTCGACGAGGTCGGGCTCCTGTCACTGTCAAGCGCTGACCATTCCGAGATCGCCGAGATCACCAAGGGCCTGGCGGACCGCTACGAGGGCACCCAGACCGGCCTTTCGCTGCCTTCGACGCGCGTGGATGCCTTCAACATCGACCTGGCCAACGAGCTGACCCGGGGCGGGCGCCGCTCCGGCCTGACCTTCGCGCCCGAGGGTGGCTCCGAGCGCATTCGCAGGGTCATCAACAAGATGGTCAGCGAGGACGACCTGATCAACACGGTCGCGGCGGCGTACTCGGCCGGCTGGCGCCAGGTGAAGCTGTACTTCATGTGTGGTCTGCCCACCGAGACCGACCAGGACGTGTTGCAGATCGCCGACCTTGCCAAGCGGGTCATCGAGACCGGGCGACGCGTCAGCGGCCGCCGTGACATCCGGTGCACCGTCTCGATCGGTGGGTTCATCCCCAAACCCCACACCCCTTTCCAGTGGTGCGCCCAGCTTGGCGCGCAGGAGACCGATGCTCGTCTGCACAAGCTGCGTGAGGCGATCCGCGCCGATAAGCGGTTCGCCTCAGCCATCGGGTTCCGCTACCACGACGGCAAGCCCGGGATCATCGAAGGACTGCTCTCCCGTGGTGACCGTCGCGTCGGCAAGGTCATCGAGGCAGCATGGCGTGACGGTGCCCGGTTCGACGGCTGGAGCGAGCACTTCAGTTACGAGCGCTGGATGCGGTGTGCCGAAACGGCCCTGGCGTACGAGCCGGTCGATGTTGACTGGTACACCACCCGTGAGCGCGACCAGAACGAGGTTCTGCCCTGGGACCACCTTGACTCCGGCCTCGACAAGGACTGGTTGTGGCAGGACTGGCAGGACGCCCTGGACGACGTTGAGGTCGAGGACTGTCGCTGGACGCCCTGCTTCGACTGCGGCGTCTGCCCGCAGATGAACACCGAGATCGAGGTCGGGCCCACGGGCAAGCGTCTCCTGCCACTGACCGTGCTGACCGCCGGCAAGGACGACTTGCTGGAGACCCCTTAGCTCATCTCAGGCTTTGCTGGCGAACCATGGGTGATGCAGGTCCAGGTAGGTTACGTCCTGCATCTGGGCCATCTGGTCCTCAAAAACCTGGCGTAGCTCGGCGGGCATCTCCTTGCGCTCACCTTCGCGGGCGGCGTCCTCGCTGCGGAAGGCGATGGTCTCGGTGAACCGTCCGTCCGGCTCCATCGCCATGCAGCCGCCGATGATCTCTGGCCGCGCCTGGTGGAGCATGTCCATGGGTAGCTCCATGAACTTGGCGAAGCGCTGCGGATCTGCCACCCGGCCCTGGATGACCTGGACGAACCCGGCGTCGTCCGCGCCGCCGTCCAGGAACACCATCGCCTCGTCGCAGTCGTGGAAAGTTACCTCGCCGTCGAAGCACTTCTCGGTCTCGGCCCACCACGCGCCCTGCTCGGGGCGGGTCGAGTTGCGGGCTGCGGCCTCCCGGGACTCGAAGCGCACCACGCCGACGAACGTGTCGTCATCGGTGATGCCGTACGTCCCGCCGAGCCAGCCCTCTGCCATCGGTGCCATCTGTTGGCGCCACATATCAACCTGCCGGTGCAGCGCGTCCGAGTCGCGGCAGGTGCCCTGAATGATCTGGATGAACATTTCGTAGCCTCCGATCCGGGGACCGCTCCACCCTGAAGTGGTCCATCGATCGACGGTACGTCCAGCGGGGGAGATTGTCATCAAGATGGGCCCGACAGACTGTGGCTTCGGCCATGGGGTCGTGGGGGCAAAGCCGATGTGTTGGGCTGGTCCCGCGTGGCACGCGGGCTGACCGGTTCAACCCGGGGACCCGCTGCGGGCCCGGTATTCTCGCGGCCATGGCCCGTACTCCCGATGGTCCCCCTCCGGCCCCTGCGGTCCAGAAGCTGAGGGTTCGCTATGCCAAGCGTGGGCGGTTGCGCTTCTCCTCGACGCGCGACTTCCAGCGAGCCCTCGAACGGGCGTTGCGTCGGGCCGCCGTCCCTATGGCCTTTTCCGCAGGCTTCCATCCTCACCCGAAGGTCTCCTACGCCAACGCGGCGCCCACGGGAACGGCCAGTGAGGCGGAGTACTTCGAGATCTCGGTGACCGAGCGGGTCGACCCGCAGCGGGTGCGGGCGGCCCTTGATGAGGCGTTGCCCCAGGGGCTGGATGTGCTCGAGGTTGTTGAGGCTCCCCCTGGCCTGCCGTCGCTGGCCGATCGACTTCAGGCCAGTGACTGGACCATGGAGTTTCGGGGTATGCCGGTCGAAGGCCTGGCGGACGCGGCGGCGAGGATGCTCGCCCAGGAAAGGGTCGAAGTCACCCGTGTCATGAAGAACGGTCCGCGGACCTTCGATGTTCGCGGCGCTGTCGTATCGTTGGTCGCTTCGCCCTCGCAGGACGGCACGTGTGCGATACTGAGGTTGGTCGTACGGCATACCACACCCGCTGTGCGCCCCGATGATGTTCTAACCGCGCTGCACTCAGTCGCCGCACTCACGCCGCCGACACCACCCCTGGTGACTCGGCTGGCGCAGGGGCCGCTGCGCCTTGCAACCGCGACGGTGACCGATCCATTGGTTGCCGACCAGGACATCGACGGCATCTGAGGCGGTGACGCGCGAGGCAGCGCGAGCCCCGAGATGTAGCGATACGACTTCCGTCCCGCCCGCATCCAGCGCGGGAGACGACCACAACCGCGATCCACGCGGCGATGAGGGCCAACTGGCCAGGGTGTGGTCCTCGCCACGTGGGTGACGGGAAGACGCCCCAAATGGCATCCAACGACGACAACGTTTTCGGTACCGGGATCGCACCTGAGGTGCCCGGTGACACCGCTGCTCCGGTAAAGAAGGTCGCAGCCAAACGGGCTCCACGCAAGGCCACCAAGAAGGCCAGCGCGCCACAGCAGGCGCCCACCGATGGGGCTGATGCGCCCACTGATGCGGGAGCGGTCCCGGCGCGTAAGGCGGCCAAACGCGCTCCGCGCAAGACCGCCAAGAAGTCCGTGGCGGCACCAGTGGAGCACCAGCCCGCACCGGATGATCAGGCACCGGAGTCCCAGCCTGTGAGGGCCCCGGCGGTCCAGAGCTTCGGGCTGTTGTTCCAGCCACCGGCGCCCACTGAGGCCCCCCGTCGTCGCAGGGCCACCGCCCCGGCGGCCGCACCCGCCCCCGAGCAGGCCCCGACTCACCAGACTCCCGCACCCCTCACCCCGGAGCAGGGTGGTGAGGGGCGCCAGCACACTGACAGTGTGGCCGATGAGTCGGACGACTCGGGAGCCGATGGTGCGCCCCGGCGACGTCGCCGCGGTGGCAAGGGCCGCCGGGGGCGTGCGACCGGCGAAGGTGGTACCGATCAGGTGGCGACCGACGCCGACGAGGGAAGCGCGGAGACGACCTCCTCGGGGCGGCCTTCCGCTGACGATGACGAGTCCGCAGAGGCCGGCGAGAGCCATCGCCGCACCCGTCGCCGTCGCCGTGGCTCCGCTGGGGAAGGCGACGACCAGCCCGGCACCACAACCCGGGTCCGTGAACCGCGTCCGCAGCGCGACGAGGTCTCCTCGGTCAAGGGCTCAACGCGGCTCGAGGCCAAGAAGCAGCGTCGACGTGAGGGCCGTGAGGCAGGGCGCCGTCGCACGGTCATCACTGAGGCTGAGTTTCTGGCCCGGCGCGAGAGTGTCGAGCGAGTCATGGTCGTACGCCACAATCAGGAACGCACCCAGATCGGGGTCCTGGAGGACGGTGTTCTGGTCGAGCACTACGTGTCCCGCGAGACCAACGCCTCGATGGCCGGCAACGTCTACCTCGGTCGAGTCCAGAACGTCCTGCCAAGCATGGAAGCCGCCTTTGTCGACATAGGCAAAGGCCGTAACGCCGTTCTGTACGCCGGGGAGGTCAACTGGGATGCGGCGGGCCTGGACCACCGCGCCAAGCGCATCGAGAACGCGTTGAGCTCGGGTCAGGGCGTCCTGGTACAGGTCACCAAGGATCCCATCGGGCACAAGGGAGCCCGCCTGACCTCGCAGGTCTCGCTGCCCGGTCGCTACCTGGTCTATGTGCCCGAAGGCAACATGATGGGTATCTCGCGCAAGCTGCCCGACACCGAGCGGGCCCGTCTGAAGAAGATCCTGCGTGAGGTGGTCCCCGAGAACGCCGGGGTTATCGTGCGCACGGCGGCCGAGGGCGCCAGCGAGGACGAGCTGCGCGCCGACGTGACCCGTCTGACGGCTGCATGGGAGGACATCCAGGCCAAGAGCAAGAGCGCCAACGCTCCGGCGCTGCTGCACGGTGAGCCCGACCTCACGGTCCGTGTGATCCGTGATGTCTTCAACGAGGACTTTGCCAAGCTGGTCGTCTCAGGTGACCCGGCCTGGCAGACAGTCAGCGGTTACCTCAACACCGTGGCACCGGATCTGGTCGACCGTGTCCATAAATGGACCGGTGAGCAGGATCTCTTCGCGCACTACCGCGTCGACGAGCAGATCGCCAAAGCCATGGACCACAAGGTCTGGCTGCCGTCGGGCGGCACCCTGGTCATCGACCGGACCGAGGCGATGACGGTGGTCGACGTCAACACCGGCAAGTTCGTCGGCTCGGGTGGCAACCTCGAGGAGACCGTCACCAAGAACAACATCGAGGCAGCAGAAGAGATCGTGCGCCAGCTGCGGCTGCGTGACATCGGTGGCATCATCGTCATCGACTTCATAGACATGGTGCTCGAGAGCAACCGCGACCTGGTCGTGCGTCGACTGCTTGAGTGCCTGGGGCGCGACCGCACCAAACACCAGGTCGCCGAGGTGACCTCGCTGGGTCTGGTGCAAATGACCCGAAAGCGCGTGGGCGCTGGCCTGATCGAGGTCTTCTCGGAGAACTGTGAGCACTGCAACGGCCGCGGCATCATCATCAGTTCCGACCCGATCGAACGACCGGCCGGTGACAACGGCTCCGGCGCCAACAGCGGTGGCGCCAACAGCGGTGGCGCCAACAAGGGTGGCGGCAACAGTGATGCGGGCAGCGGCCACGGTGCGCGGGGCCGTCGAGGCCGCGGGACCGGACGCGATACCAGCGTTGCGGTCGTGCCCGAGCCCAAGGTGAGCACGGATGGCCCCACGCCAGCTCAGATAGCCGCGACCGCACACGCTGCGGCCATTCACGCGACATCGCCGGAGGAGACGGTTGCGCCCCCCAGCGAGCAACCGGTGGATCTGCCCCAGGACGTTCCCGTTGAGGTCCCGGTACCGGCCAAGTCGAGACGGCGATCGTCACGGTCCGCCAAGTCGCCCGCTTTCTCCGTAGACCCCGTTGCCGTGCCGATGGTCGATGAGTTTGAGGTCGTCGAGTCCGCGCTCGAGCGCAGGTCCCTCGAACCGGCGGCGACGGCAGCAGAGTCCGCCCCCACTGCAGTGGTTGCGCAGGTTGTCGATGTGGCCAGGGTGACAACGCCTGCCCCGCGCGGCCGACGTAAGCGCCCACGCGTGGTGTCACCCGCCGGGCCTCCACGCGGTGCCGGCCAACCCGAGGCGGCCAGCGGTGGGTTTGGTTCATAGGCTGTAGTTCACGTAGTCTGACCCTTCGGTGCGCCCACCGTGCTCGTGTCTCTTCGGAGACTATGTGCCGGTTGCCAGTGGCCATCTGCCCCGAACAAACGCAAGAGAGTGAGCCCAACGTGTACGCGATCGTTCGCGCAGGCGGCCGTCAGGAAAAGGTGTCCGTCGGCGACGTCCTCATCATCGACAAGGTGAGGGGTGGGACCGGCGACAGCATCGAGCTCACGCCGCTCCTGCTCGTCGATGGATCCACCGTGACCACCGATGCGGGCACGCTCGCCAAGGTCAAGGTCACCGCCGAGGTGGTGAAGGCGACCAAGGGTCCCAAGATCACGATCATGAAGTTCAAGAACAAGACCGGCTACCGCAAGCGTCAAGGTCACCGTCAGCACTCAACCCAGATCAAGGTCACCGCGATCGAGGCCTGAGCCTGGTTCGTTCGGTCGTTCTCACATCTGACAAGCCCCAGAACCAAAGGCAGGCACTGACATGGCACACAAAAAGGGTGCATCTTCGACGCGCAACGGGCGCGACTCGAACTCCCAATACCTTGGCGTCAAGCGTTTCGGCGGCCAGGCCGTCAACGCTGGCGAGATCCTGGTCCGCCAGCGCGGCACGCACTTCCACCCCGGCGACGGGGTGGGCCGTGGTGGCGACGACACGCTCTTCGCGCTGGTCGCCGGTGCGGTGAAGTTCGGAAAGAAGCGTGGACGTAAGACGGTCAACATCATCGAGCCGGCTGCCGTCACTGAATCGGTCTGACACCGGCCACAGCACGAACCCCACGCGATACGAACCTCACGCGATACGAACCTGGTTGCGCGGGGGGTGGGCCTATGGCCCACCCCCCCGCGCTTTTTTTTGCACGACACGACTAGTGCCCGGCGCACAGTGCCGCGGATGGAGAGACCATGGCGAACTTCGTTGACCGCGTCGTCCTTCACGTTGCCGCGGGCGACGGAGGCAACGGCGTCGCATCCGTGAGCCGTGAGAAGTTCAAGCCGCTCGGCGGCCCTGACGGCGGAAACGGCGGGCGTGGCGGCAATGTCATCTTGTCCGTCGACCCACACTCGACCACGCTGTTGGACTACCATCACAGCCCGCACCGCCAGGCCACGAAGGGTCAGCCGGGCGGCGGTGACGACTGCAACGGCGCCGACGGAGGGGACCTGATCCTTCCCGTACCAGCTGGAACGGTGGTCAAGGGCGGTGACGGTGAGGTCATTGTCGACCTGGTCGCGCCGGGGGAGACCTTTGAGGTTGCCCGTGGCGGGCGGGGCGGCCTGGGCAACCGGGCCCTGTCCTCTCGGGCCCGTAAGGCTCCCGGATTCGCTCTGCTCGGCGAGTCCGGCGACAGTCTCGACATTGTCCTTGAGCTGAAGTCCCTGGCCGATGTCGCACTCATCGGCTACCCGTCGGCGGGCAAGTCCAGCATCGTCTCGGTCCTGAGTGCGGCGCGGCCCAAGATCGCGGACTACCCGTTCACCACGTTGGCTCCCAACCTCGGAGTGGTCATCGCCGGCGACCAGCGGTTCACCGTGGCCGATGTGCCCGGTCTGATCCCGGGCGCGAGTGAGGGCAAGGGCCTCGGCCTGGAGTTCTTGCGGCACGTGGAGCGCTGTTCGGTCCTGGTGCACGTGATCGACTGCGCCACCCTGGAGCCCGGCCGTGATCCGGTCAGCGACCTCGACGTCATCGAGCAGGAGCTTTCGCAGTACGTCGCCGACGAGTCCCTCGGTGGGCCTCCGTTCTCCCAGCGCACCCGCATCGTCGTGCTGAACAAGGCCGACGTGACCGAGGCTCGCGAGCTTGCAGAGATGGTCAGGCCTGAACTGGAGGCCAGGGGCACCGAGGTCTTCATCGTCTCCGCCGTTGCGCGCACTGGGCTCAAGGAGCTCACTTTCGCCTTGTCACGGCACGTCCTTGCGGCTCGTGAGGCTCTGGGCGCGATCGAGATACCGCGCACCGTCTTGCGCCCGAAGGCTGTGGACGACAGCGGCTTTGTCGTCAAACGCGAGAACACCCCCGATGGCGAGGTCTTCCGGGTGATCGGCGATCGGACCAAGCGTTGGGTCGACCAGACGGACTTCTCCAACGATGAGGCCGTCGGCTACCTCGCGGATCGGCTCGCTCGGGCCGGGGTCGAACAGGCCCTGTTCAAGGCGGGTGCCGTCGCCGGCGCCACGGTGGTCATCGGCCCAGCCGACAACGCCGTGGTGTTCGACTGGGAGCCCACCATGGCCGCCGGTGCGGAGCGGCTCACCGGCCCGCGGGGCAGCGACGTGCGCCTTGACAACCTGCACCGCCCGACCCGGGAGGACAAACGGTCCACCTACGCGGACCGCCGGGCGGCCAAGACTGCTGCCCGCGACCTGCTCGCGGCCGAGCGCAAGGCTGGGCACTGGTCCACGGCGGCCACCTCCGCCGACGAGGGCGATGAGAGCGATCAGGACCTCTGAGCGGGACTCATTGCGGTGTGTCCTCAACCGTTGATGACAGTGCCGGCACCCCGGAGCCGTTGAGAGGACACCATGGTCATCATCAGTGCGGTGTTGGACACGCTTTAGACTTCGCGGGTGCCCACGCCCCGTCATGCTGACCTGCGCAATGCCCAGCGCCTTGTCGTCAAGGTCGGTTCCAGCTCGCTGACCACTGCAGAGGGCGCCCTTGATGACCTACGGCTCGGCGCGCTGGTCGACGTGATCGCCGCACGCCGCAGCCACGGCACGCAGATCGTCCTGGTCTCCTCCGGCGCCATTGCGGCCGGCCTCACGCCGCTGGGTCTGCTCCGTCGTCCGCGCGATCTGGCCACCCAGCAGGCAGCCGCCAGTGTCGGTCAGGGGGCCCTGGTGGCGGCGTACAGCCTCGCATTCGGGATACACGACCTCACCGTCGGTCAGGTCCTGCTCACCGCAGACGACGTCACGCGCCGTACTCACTATGCCAACGCCCGACGCACCCTGGACCGCCTGCTCGACCTCGGCGTCGTCCCCGTGGTCAACGAGAACGACACGGTTGCCACCCACGAGATCCGGTTCGGGGACAACGACCGCCTCGCGGCGCTGGTTGCCCACCTTGTGCACGCGGATGCACTGGTCCTGCTCTCAGATGTCGATGCGCTGTATGACGGGCACCCTTCCCGTGCGGGTACGTCGCGAATTCCTCTGGTGCGCGGGGCAGTTGACCTTCAGAACGTCAAGATCCGTGGCGCAGGTGCGGGCCTGGGCACCGGCGGGATGACCACCAAGATCGAGGCTGCAGCGATCGCCAACGCGGCCGGTATCACCACCATGCTGACGTGCACGGAGCAGGCCGCTGCGGCCTTCGCCGGCCAGGATGTCGGCACCCTGTTCGTACCTACCGGGGCCCGCAGGGCGAGCCGACTGCTCTGGCTGGCGCACGCCACGACTGCCCTCGGTCGGTTGATCCTGGATGACGGAGCGGTCGCAGCCGTCGTCGAGCGACGAAAGTCGCTGCTCCCGGCCGGAATCCTGCGGGTCGAGGGCCGGTTCGGTGACGGCGATCCTGTGGACCTGTGTGACCCGCAGGGTCGCGCCGTTGCCAGGGGCCTGGTCAACTACGACTCCACCGAGCTGCCGGGGCTGCTCGGCCGCAGCACCCGCGAGCTTGCCCGCGAGCTCGGACCCGCCTACGAGCGTGAGGTCGTGCACCGCGACGATCTGGTCCTGCTCTAGTCCCTTACGCTGATTGCATGGCTGAGTCGATCGATCCCGAGATCACTGCGCATGTCGCCGACCTGGCCGGCGCCGCCCGCCAGGCCTCGCGCCGGATCGGCCAGTTGTCGCGGGCCGACAAGGATGCCGCCCTGCGGGAGATGGCTGACGCGCTCGACTCAGCATCGCGCGAGATCATCGCGGCCAACGTACAGGACATCGCGCGAGGCCGGGCCCAGGGTCTGGCTGAGGCTCTGATCGACCGGCTCCGGTTAGACCAGGTACGGGTCAAGGCCGTGGCCGAGGGGCTGAGGGACATCGCGGGGCTGCCCGACCCGGTCGGGCAGATCGTGCGCGGGTCGACGCTGGCCAACGGCTTGCAGATCCGACAGGTGCGGGTGCCCATGGGTGTGGTCGCCATGATCTACGAGGCCCGCCCGAACGTGACGGTCGACGCGGCAGGTCTGGCGCTCAAGAGCGGAAACGCGATCGTGCTGCGGGGAGGCGCCGCAGCCGGCGAAAGCAATCGTGGCCTCGTCTCAGTGCTGCGTTCGGCCTTGGAGGTCCAAGGTCTACCGGTCGACGCGGTCTGTCTGCTGGAGGGGGGCGGGCGTGATGGGGTCCGGGCGTTGATGACGGCACGCGGCCTGGTGGACGTCCTCATCCCCCGGGGAGGAGCCGACCTGATCCGCACGGTCGTGCGCGAGTCAACCGTGCCCGTCATCGAGACCGGAGTCGGTAACTGCCACGTCTACGTCGACGCTGCTGCTGACCTTGACAAGGCGCTGGCCATCGCGGTCAACTCCAAGACCCAACGGGTCAGCGTCTGCAACGCTGCCGAGTCCCTGCTCGTTCATCGAGTCATCGCCTCTACCTTCCTGCCCAAGGTGTTGGCCCAGCTGGGGTCGGCCGGGGTCACCGTCCACGGCGACGCCGAGATCGAGCCGTTCGCCCAACAGGCCGGCGTGGCATACAGCCTGGCCACGGACGAGGACTTCGCCCGCGAGTACCTCTCACTGGACATCAGCGTGCGGATCGTGGACTCGCTGGGCGAGGCGCTGGCGCATGTCCAGCGTTACGGCACGGGCCATACCGAGGCCATCGTCACCGAAGACCGGGCGGCCGCGCGTCGCTGGACCGCGGAGGTGGATGCGGCGGCCGTCATGGTCAACGCCTCGACGCGGTTCACCGACGGCGCCGAGTTCGGTTTCGGGGCGGAGATAGGAATCTCCACACAGAAGCTGCACGCCCGCGGACCGATGGGTCTGGGCGAGCTGACCACGACCAAGTGGATTGTCGAGGGCGACGGTCAGATCCGATACTGAACGCCCTGCTGGACGCACCGGCTACGCTGTGCCCATGTCGTTCACGTCCTCCGTTGCCACGCTGGCCACCGCAGCAACCGGGAAGCCGCGTGAGCTCCCGATGCCGCCGTTGGCCTTCGCTGCTATTGCCTTCGCATGCTTCCTCGTGCTGCTGGGCGTGCTGTGGTCGTTCCGCCACACTGCGGCGAAGTACGACAGGCCTGCCAGGGCCGGCCATCGTGACTCGGGCGATGCGCGGGGCTCGTACGGGGCAACCGGTCAAGGAGGCCACCACTGAGCAGGCGCGTAGGTGTCATGGGAGGGACCTTCGATCCCATCCATCATGGTCACCTCGTGGCTGCCGCTGAGGTCCAAGCTCTCTTCGACCTCGACGAGGTCTTGTTCGTGCCGACAGGTGAGCCATGGCAGAAGGATTCAGCCATGGTGTCCTCGGCCGAGCACCGTTACCTGATGACCGTCATCGCCACAGCCTCCAACCCGGGCTTCAATGTCAGCCGGGTCGACATCGACCGGGGCGGTGCGACTCACACCATCGACACGCTGCATGACCTGCGCGAGCAACTCCCTGACTCGGAGCTGTTCTTCATCACCGGCGCTGATGCGCTGGCCCAGATCCTGTCATGGAAAGACATCGACGAGCTCTGGGACCTTGCCCACTTCATCGGTGTGACCCGGCCGGGGCATGTCCTGAGTGACTCTGGGCTGCCCCTGGACCGGGTGACACTGCAGGTCGTCCCGGCACTGGCCATCAGCTCCACGGACTGTCGCTCCCGCGTCATGGAGGGCAAACCGGTCTGGTACCTCGTGCCTGACGGCGTTGTGCAGTACATCGCCAAACATCAGCTCTACAGGCCAGAACCGGTCGTCAAGCCTGCTCACACCCCTTGAGCAGCACAATCACCAGGAGGACCGCGTGGCCGCCACGCAACGTGCCATTGATCTCGCCAAGGCTGTCGCGGCGGCCGCCGAGGACAAGCTGGCCAGCAAGATCGTCGCGATCGACGTCAGTGAACAGCTGGCGCTCACCGACATCTTCGTTCTGGCCTCAGCTCCCAACGACCGTCAGGTCAGCGCGATCGTGGACGGCGTCGAGGACAAGCTTCGCGAGCTCGGTGTCAAACCGCTGCGTCGCGAAGGCGAACGCGACGGCCGCTGGGTCCTGATCGACTACTCGGACATCGTGGTGCACGTCCAGCACGAGGAAGAGCGGGACTACTACCAGCTCGAGCGTCTCTGGAAGGACTGCCCGACCATCGACCTCACCCTCTGACATGGGGGCCAGGAATGGCGGGCGAACCCTGATCATCTGGCGTCACGGCGAGACCGACCACAACGCCAGCGGCATCTGGCAGGGCCAGCTCGACACCGCCTTGTCCGACAGGGGCCGAGAGCAGGCTCACAGCGCCGCTGCCGCGCTCGCGGCATACCGCCCGTCGGTCATAGTCAGCAGCGACCTCCAGCGCGCCGCTGACACCGCTCGCACGCTCGCGTCGCTGGTGGGCATTTCGGTGCGTTACGACGAACGGCTGCGCGAGATCCACGCCGGGCTGTGGCAGGGGATGACTGCCGGTGACGTGGCTGAGCAGTTTCCCGAGGAGAACGCGGCGCTCGCGGCCGGCGAAGACATTCGACGGGGAACTCACGGCGAGAATCTCAGGGCTGTCGCCAAGCGTACCCGCGCGGCGGTCGACGAGCTGCTGGCGGATG
>Ga0066789_10000134_pt1 | contig 23561 bp, 26 predicted proteins | sample OrgsoiDNA2013049_FD_70960 | JGI IMG/M metagenome (GOLD analysis project Ga0066789, IMG submission 70960) | Permafrost soil microbial communities from the Arctic, to analyse light accelerated degradation of dissolved organic matter (DOM) -... | ecosystem: Environmental > Terrestrial > Soil >...
CCACCCGACCATCCGCAACGCCGGCCACTTCCTCCAAGAGGACGCCGGCGATGAACTCGGCCGAGTGGTCGTGGACTTCATGCCGCGTTGACCGGCCCGCACTGCAGCCGCCACCGACCACAACCCAGCACGCTTCGGAATCCAGTTGAGCTGCGTCACACCGCCGCGAGACGGACGAGGACCTCTGGCGTGTTTACCGGGTAGCCGATGAGCGGGCTCTTTGTTTTGGCTGATTTCCGACGGTGCCCCACCAAGCTGTCGCTGATCTCGTTGAGCAAACACATGCCCGAATGAGTCTCCCGTGCTCGGCTGCGGAGTTCTACGCTGGCTGCCATGGCACCGGTCGGCCCTGCTGGACTGACCCGCGACTGTTGGAGTGGAATCCATGGCCGCAGAAGACCTCAGTCCCCGTGTTGCGTCCCCACGGGACCGGGACGTTGTTGTCGCGATCCTTGTCAGCGCGTTCCACGACGATCCGACGTGGAGCTGGGCGTTTCCGGATCCGTCCCTAAGGGCTGAGCAGCACAGACAGTTGTGGGGGCTCTTCGTCGAGGGGGCCATGCGCTATCCGTGGGTGTGGCTGACCCCGGGTAACACCGCTACGTCGGTGTGGATCCCCCCGAACGGAACAGACCTGTCGGAAGAGCAGGAAGCAGCATTGGAGCCGACCATCGTCGAGATGCTGGGCGCAGATGCTGCCCAGGTGATTCACGCGTTCGAGTTGTTTGACCGGGCCCACCCCCGAGAAGTGCCGCACTTCTACCTGAGTCTGTTGGCCACGAGAGTCGAGCACCGGGGGCGAGGATATGGGCTCGACCTGTTGGCGGGGAACCTGCGCCGGATCGACGACGCCCGGATGCCGGCATATTTGGAGGCCAGCAACCCGGCGAACGTCGCACTGTACGAACGGCACGGGTTCGAGGTGCGTGGCTCGTTCAAACTGCCCGGAGACGGGCCCGAGGTTTTCACGATGTGGCGAGACGCTGCATCCCTCGGATAGGCCAGTCACACCCGGCATACTGACCATTGCGGATGTCACGCCTTGGCGCACCTCCGGCGTAGTCGACCGGAGTAGCCCATGGGGCGCGCTCCTGCCGATGACAGGGCGCAAGAGCGGCTGGATCCCAGAGGTGGGGAACTGCTGGCCGGGCGCCACGTGAGGGTCGTGCGCATGCCGGTGTCGCGGCGGCGGGCGCTCCATTGGCGGCTAGAGACCCTGACTGCACAAACACAATGCAGACCTTGACCGGCACACCTGCGCTTGGCTTTACTTGTCGATCAACAACAATCACAAGGTCGACAGATAGGGATGCCGATGTCCACATCAGAGAACAAGGCCGCGACCCAAGCTGCGTATCAGGCCTTCGGCGCAGGCGACCTCGAAGGGGCCATGAAGGACATGGCTGACGACATCGAGTGGACGGTGCCAGGCAATAGCACCATCAGCGGCACCTACCGAGGCAAGGACGAGGTCGCGCGCTTCTTCATGACGCTCGCCAGCAAGTCCTTCCGGACCGAGCCGCAGCACTTCATCGCCGACGGCGATCATGTCGTCGTGCTGACCCGCACCACCGCGGACGGCCAGTCGGCCGACCAAGCAGATGTGTTGACATTCCGGGATGGCAAGGTCGCAAAGTTCCAGTCAGCCGGTGACACGGCTCTGCAGGAAAGCATCTGGGGCAAGAAGTAAGCCCTGGGTGACTGTCGTAAAGAGCCGCCGGCTCTGCTGCGACCTCGCGCTGCATCGACTCGACTTCTCAGGCACTGCCCGCCGTCCTGGCTCGCTCCGGGCGAAGACGGCGTTCGGCCGACACACGGACATGCCGCCGAGTGTGCGTTGTTGAGGGCATGCCCGTAACGCTGCAGGCGCGCGGCGTCGTGCCTACCCTGCTCCTTGCCGGACTCGCTGGCACGGTCATCGCAGTGGCAGGCGGACAGCTACCACGCTGAACAGCAAGACCGGAGCCAATCAACCACCACCTGGGCCAGCTCAGGTTTGCTCACCTACCGCCACCCGCTCGCCCTGGCCGCAGGGTAAGTCGGTCGTCGGCCGTCTCGATAGCCCATCCTTTCGGACACCCGTTGACAGACCGGGGTGAGCCGATTCCAGAACTCCGGACATGGTGAGAACATTCACGCAATCGGAGCAGGCCACGGACACCGTCATTCTTGCCGGACAGGGCTGTATCGCTGCAGGTCAACGGCTTGCAGCGATACAAATCGAATCGTGAAGGCAAGCCGCGGGCACAGATTGCACCGCCCGAACTCACAGCATTGTTCTCACGTGGCGTTGGACCTTCAGCATTCGAGATGCGCGAAAACCGTTGCGAGACATCAGACATGGCTGACTAGCGAGCCGCCTAGACCGGATCCGGAAGGTCGTTAGGGGAGAGCGCGGCCTGAGCGAGAAGCGCATGTTCGGCGGCCTGACATTCCTTATCGACGAGAAGATGGCCGTCAGCGCCAGCAGCCAAGGCGGCCTGTCGCTGCGTATCGACCCGACCCAGACCGTGTCTCTGGTCAGTGAGCCGCACGTTCGGCCGGCCGAGATGCGGGGCCAGGAGATGGACGGTTGGCTTCGAATTGATGCCGAGGTGCTCGAGACTGACGACGAACTCCTGCGCTGGGTGAACCACGGTGTCGCCTATGCCCGATCACTCCCAACGAAATAGCCGCGCCATGCAACGCCCGGACATGGCGCTGCCCTCGCTCGCGACCAGTGGCAAGGCACACCGACCCCGGCGCGGCTCACCTCGACGCACTTTCCCGGTGGCTTGAAAACTGACCCCGGTCTGGACCCAATCACCGCGCTAGCTTGGTCGCCTGCGCAGTAGCAGGGCCGCCAGGCTCCACCCGGGTGGGTGGGCCGGGGTTCATGGTGCTGCCGTTGGTCCCGCTTGCACTACCGATGCTGCCGGGTTCGGTGCCGGTGGTCAGCCCGCCGCCCGCAGAGGGCTGGTTGAGGACGCCGAGGAACGCCGGTTCCACCGCGACGACAGCTACCGGTGTCGTTTCGCCACGCACCTGGAATAGCCACGCCGGCACGAGTAGAACGCCGCGGTCGGTGCTGTAGGCCTGGGTCAGTCCCAGGGTGGCCCCAGTTACCACGCGATCTGGGGTTGGTGCGCAGCCCGACGTGCCGGGAATAATCCGGCAAGGCGCCATGGCTCCCCTCATCGGCTGCGGCTGTGCAAGCAGCTGGTCGTATGCCTGCCGGGCGCTGATCAGCGGGTATGCCGGGCCTTGGGTTGGTGTGGCCAGCCAGCCAGAGGCGTCCACGATCTGCCCGTGCCCATCCACCGACACCCGGGTTTCGAGCCCAACGACCGTCGAGCCCGCCACCTCCGGACTGAAGACGACGCTGCGCCCATCGCCCTCGGTGTCGACCCGTCCGGCGTCCGGGTTGACCCCGACCGCCTGCAAGACCGGGCCGGCAAGCCTCCGGGCGACGTTCTGGGGGACCGGCAACGCCGGCGCGACCGTCACCGGCGGTGCAGCCGCCGGGGTTGGGTTCACACTGATGCTGCCCGGGGCCGCGCCGGCGTTCGACGTGACAGGCAGGGGCGGCACTGAGGTGGCGACGGCGCAGCCGGTACCGTTCGCCGGGTCGAGCACCGGCCCGGCGATGCAACCGTGGTTGCTGAAGGTCCAGTGCCGGCCCGTCAGCTCGGACACCGACAGTTCGGTGGTGCCCGAGACGAGGTACCAGCCGCCGGTCAAGTGCTGGGGCTCCCCGCTCATGCCCAGCGCGCGGGCCAGGGCGCTGACAAAGGCGCGCGTTGCCGTGCCAGCCGGCAAGATGTTGACCCCGCCGGATGAAGGCCCGCCCGGCAGCCTCCCCTCCAATCGCCAGCCAGAACCACCTGGGCTACGGTCCGCAGCACCGCCCTTGTTGGAGATGCCGGCCGCACTCGGCGCGGGCAGACCGGCGGACCCAGCCGCGACGCTGGTCAAATGGAGGACGGGCGGTCGCGTGGCGACCTTCTCGCCGCCCACGACGGACCCAACCACGATCACGGCGAGTACAACGACGGCCACCACCGCAGCGGCGCCGATGGACAACCAACGGGAGCGGGCAGACACGTGCCGCAATGTACTCATGCTGATCGGACGCCCCATACGGATGTCAGGTTCCACTCCCAATTGAGTATCTCCGCGCACCAGTCCAGATCAGCACTCACCGAACGCACTCAATACCGCGATCCGCGCGGGTGGACGACATGCGTCATTCCGCCGCATGTGACGTGAGTTTTCGCTCAGGAGTCGGCTGCGACGAGCATCCGCTCTGTACCGTATGGGGGGCGCGTACGTGTTCCGGTGCACGGTTGTCCGGGTGAAGGTGCAAGTTACCTTGCGGTGAGGGTCAACTGCAAGGTAACTTGGACATGTGGGCGACGATCCGATCATCGCGGAAAGCGCGCGCAAGCACGGTGTCAGTGACGAGGACATCCTGCAGGCATACGCCAACCCGATTCGGGTCTTCGACCTCGACGAAGGTTTCACGATGGTCATCGGGGCCAACCTCGCGGCCATCATCTACGAGATCGGTGTCGTTGACGATGTCTCGGCAGCGGTCATCGTCCACGCGATGAGAGCACGCGAGAAGTTTCTGAGGTGATGAGAATGCCACGCACCATCAAAGACATCCTCGACCACGCTGATGAACTCGCCAAGCGTTTCGAGGACTACGAACCATCAGCCACGGACGAACGCGACCCGGCGGTGTTCGCCGAACTTCGCCGGGCTGTGCTGTCGCGATCGGATGCCGAACGCTCGATCAGAGACGCGGTCAAACACGCGCGCGAACACGGTTACTCCTGGGCCTTCATCGGCTCGCTGGTCGGAACCTCCGGCGAAGCAGCCCGTCAGCGCTACGGCCATAAGCAAGACGCATAGGCCGAATGGGTTTGGCTCGGTCAGGGATCACTCAAAGGCAAGGCACTCATGCCGCATTGCCGGCTCACTCTGGTCTGTCGACCGATCTTCAGCGGATGCTGACGATCTCAAGGAGGTCTTCGAGTCCAACAAGATCTGATGGATTCCGGGTGTAGAGCCGAGCGTCGTTTGCTGACGCAGTTGCAGCTATCAATAGGTCCAGAGAGCGGGTTCGTGGCTTCCGGCCTGCAGCCACGACGGCCGCCGCAAGGCGCCCATATTCTCGGGCAACGGTTGCATCGATCGGCAGAGCCTGGAACGTCTGCTCGATCGTCGCCAGTCGTCGCAAACGGGTGGCGCGGATGTCGTCAGACCGGGCGACCAAAACCCCGAAATGCAGCTCCGCCAGCGAGACGGTGCTGATGGCGATCTCTCCCTGGATTTCACCAGGATTTGGTCCCAGAAGGACACTCGTGTCGAGAATGCTCCTCATGTGGCGAACGGGTCGTTGACCCCATGGTCAACCAAGTCACGGTCGTGGGCCCAGTCGCGGTCAGACGGGCCGTCGAATACAGCGACTATGTCGTCCCACGTGCGCCACTGCGTGCGCTGCAGCGGTCCCAGCTGAGCAACCTCGCGGCCGCTCACCGTCACTGTCACCGTCTCACCACGCTCGGCCCGGCGCACGAGATCGCTGGCGTGCTGGCGGAGTTCCCGCAGTCCTGCCTTCGTCATGGGCTCACAGTAGCACTTGTGCTACTGAAGATGGGAGCCGCGTGCCCATCCTTGGCGGGTACACATTGGGTACACATGCCAGCCGTAAACGACCGATGAGTGTCAACGCTATCTAACGCCAAAGCCCTTTGTTTCCAACACTTTCAGGCGTAATCATGCATTGCCAATGATGGCCTGATCGCCCTCTCAAGGCGGTAGCACGGGTTCGAATCCCGTCGGGGCTACTCACACCGGTGATCCCGGTCCTGCCGCCAGGACGGGTACCAGCCATCCTGGTCTGGGTGGCTGACCCTGTCCGGGGTGCTCTAGGACGCTTGGGGAACCTGGACCCGACTCAGGATCTCCGTGAGCTTGTTGGCGCCGGCGACCACTGTCGCCGCGTGCAGGCGACCGGGCTGACGGGACACACGCTCGATCGCGCCCGAGATCGAGACCGCGGCAACGACGCGACCTGACGGACCGCGAACGGGCGCGGACACCGAGGCGACACCGAACTCGCGCTCGCTCACGCTCTGGGCCCAGCCGCGACGGCGGACACCGGACAACGTGGTGGCGGTGAACTTCGCGCCATGGAGCCCGCGATGCAGCCGATCCGGTTCTTCCCATGCGAGCAGGACCTGGGCCCCGGACCCGGCGAGCATGGACAGGCTGGCACCGACCGGGATGGAGTCGCGCAGACCCATGGGTCGCTCGGCTGCTGCCACGCAGATGCGCTGGTCGCCCTGGCGACGAAAAAGCTGGGCGCTCTCGTGCGTGTGGTCGCGCAGGGCGCCTAGGACGGGACCGGCAGCCGCCAGCAGGCGGTCTTCGCCGGCGGCGGCGGCAAGCTCACCGAGACGGGGACCCAGGACGAAACGACCTTGCATGTCACGCGACACCAGGCGGTGGTGCTCGAGGGCAACGGCCAGTCGATGCGCGGTCGGACGAGCCAGTCCGGTGGCGCTGACGAGCTGTGCCAGGGTCGATGGCCCGGCTTCGAGGGCGCCCAGAACGATCGCGGCCTTGTCAAGAACTCCGACTCCGCTAGAGTTGTCCATAACCTGATATTGACGTCTCATAGCCTGAGACGCAAGTTCATTTCCTGAAATTCTGGGCGAACCTCGGAGAAGACGGGGTCACCGGAATCTGATCCGCCCGGCACCACGAAGGAGCTAGTCATGGCAGGCACGTTGGCCGAGAAGGTGTGGGACGCGCACGTGGTGCGTCGGGCCGAGGGTGAGCCCGACCTTCTGTACATCGACCTTCACCTGCTGCACGAGGTGACCAGCCCCCAAGCGTTCGACGGGCTACGACTCGCGGGCCGATCCGTGCGTCGCCCCGACCTGACCCTGGCCACCGAGGATCACAATGTCCCGACCACTCCGGGACCCATTACGGACCCGGTGAGCCGGACCCAGGTCGAGACCCTGCGACGCAACTGTGCCGAGTTCGGCGTCAAGCTCTTCCAGATGGGAGACGTCGACCAGGGCATCGTCCACGTAGTCAGCCCCCAGCTCGGCCTGACCCAACCCGGCATGACCATCGTCTGTGGTGATAGCCATACGTCCACACACGGTGCTTTCGGCGCATTGGCCTTCGGTATAGGGACAAGCGAGGTTGAGCACGTTCTGGCCACGCAGACGTTGCCACTGAAGCCTTTTCAGACTCTCGCGGTCACCGTCGATGGTGAGCTGTCCGAAGGGGTGACGGCCAAGGACATCGTCCTGGCGGTGATCGCTAAAGTCGGCACCGCAGGCGGTCAGGGTTACGTGATCGAGTTCCGCGGAACTGCGATCCAGGCTCTGTCGATGGAAGCCCGGATGACGGTGTGCAACATGTCGATCGAGGCGGGCGCGCGCGCGGGCATGATCGCTCCGGACCAGACCACCTTTGACTACCTGCAAGGCCGCCCGCACGCTCCGACCGGCGCTGACTGGGACGTCGCAGTCGCGCAGTGGGCGACTCTTCGAAGCGACGACGACGCTATCTTTGACGCCGAGATCCGCCTCGACGCCGCCGAGCTGGCCCCATTCGTCACCTGGGGGACCAACCCGGGCCAAGGCCTGCCTCTGTCGGCCAGTGTCCCCGATCCCGAGTCGTTCGGCGACGAGTCCGACAAGGCCAACGCCAGGCGGGCCCTGGAGTACATGGGTCTGGCCGCCGGCACACCGCTGAAGGAGATCCGGGTCGACACCGTGTTCGTCGGTTCGTGCACCAACGGCCGGATCGAGGACCTGCGCGCAGCTGCCGGGGTCCTGAAGGGTCACAAGGTTGCCCAGGGCGTTCGAATGCTCGTCGTTCCCGGCTCGACCAAGGTGCGTCTGCAGGCCGAGATCGAGGGCCTGGACAAGGTGTTCAATGATGCCGGTGCGGAATGGCGTCTGGCCGGATGCTCGATGTGCCTGGGGATGAACCCCGACCAGCTGGCACCGGGGGAGCGTAGTGCGTCAACCTCCAACCGCAACTTCGAAGGTCGCCAGGGCAAAGGCGGTCGCACCCACTTGGTCAGCCCTCTCGTGGCAGCGGCCACTGCCCTCCGGGGCACCTTGTCCAGCCCCGCCGATCTCTGAAGCCGTCCCGAGCAACCCGACCGGAACCGAGGAAACATCGACATGGACAAGTTCACGACCCACACCGGTGTCGGTGTGCCGCTGCGGCGCAGCAACGTTGACACCGACCAGATAATCCCGGCCGAGTATCTCAAACGGGTGACGCGCACCGGCTTCGAGGATGGGCTCTTCGCCGCGTGGCGCAAGGATGAGACGTTCATCCTGAACAACCCGCTTTATGCCGCCGGTTCAGTCCTGGTCGCCGGTCCCGACTTCGGGACGGGTTCCTCACGCGAGCACGCGGTCTGGGCTTTGATGAACTACGGGTTCCGGGTCGTCATCTCTTCTCGTTTTGCGGATATCTTTCGGGGAAACAGCGGCAAACAGGGACTGCTCACGGCTCAGGCCAGCCAGGGGGACGTCGAGCTGATCTGGAAGCTGCTCGAGAATGAGCCCGGTGCCGAGCTCACCGTGGACCTTCAGTCCAAGACCATCACGGGGAAGGGCATCGCGGCGCCCTTTGAGCTGGATGACTACACCCGTTGGCGCTTGCTGGAAGGACTGGACGATATCAGTCTGACGTTGAGCCACGAAGCCGAGGTGACAGCCTTCGAGGCGAAAGCCGCGAGCTACAAGCCGACGACGATAGACGCCTGACACGCCGAGACGAGTCCGTGTCCGGGCGCCAGAAAGAAATCTTCTCCGATGGGGCGTCCGCGGTCTGCGGACACCCCATCGGCGTCATCTCAAGAGGTGTCGCGATGGCCGATCGGCACAGCAGGCCCATTGTGCTGCCTCGGTTCAGTGGGCGAATAGTGTTGTAGATCACAGAGATTCATAGCGTGTCGTCTTCCTCGGGCGCCTGCGGCGGTGGTGCCGCAGATGCGACAAGCGGCTGTCGACATACGTTGCAGGGGGAATGGCAAGGTCCCAAATACGTTGAGACACAACGATTCCAAGATGGCCCGGTGGTGGACTCCGGCTCGTTGTGGCCCTAACGTCGTCTTCAGCCCGGGCGATGGCCCGGTCGCCCACATTCGTCGGGCAAAGGCCCGGTGAACTTTTTCCTCAGGAGGGGAAGACGTGAACAAGGGACAATTGATCGAAGCCCTCGAGAGTCGTCTTGGCGGCAAGAAGGCTGCGGCCGCGGCCGTCGAGCAACTACTCGACGTCATCATCCGCGAGGTCGCCAAGGGTAGCAAGGTCGGGATCACCGGCTTCGGCACTTTCGAGCGTGCGGCTCGTGCCGCGCGAACCGGCCGCAACCCACGCACGGGTGAGAGTGTCAAGATCAAGAAGACTGCCGTTCCGAAGTTCAAGGCCGGCTCAAGGTTCCGCACTGTTGTGGCCGATCCGAAGCAGCTCCCAAAGACCGCTGCTGCCGGCGCCCGGGCCGCCGCAGGCACTGGCGCCTCCGGGGTCAAGGCTGCGGTGAAGAAGGCTACCCCAGCCAAGGCTGCGGTGAAGAAGGCTGTGGTGAAAAAGGTTGCTGCGGTGAAGAAGGCCGCTGTCAAGAAGGCCGCCCCGGCAAAGGTGGCCGTGAAGAAGGCTGCTGTAAAGAAAGCGGCGGTCAAGAAGACGGCCGTGAAGAAGACGGCCGTGAAGAAGGCCGCCCCGGCAAAGGCGGCGGTGAAGAAGGTTACGGTGAGGAAGGCAGCCGTGAAGAAAGCCGTCAAGAAAGCCTGACCCGCGACCCTTCAATGAAGGATCGGCACCTGTTGGCGCCGACGTGTCTGGGGTTTGGCGGCTGGTGTTCGGCCTCAGATCAGCGGATGGGCTCGCCATCGCCGATGCCGACGATCCACAGCCGGGTCAGGGCGGTGGCAGACATCTCGATGCTGACGCGCTGGCCGGGGCGCAGGAGGCGCAGACCGCTGGCGTCCATCACCTTGCCGTCAAAGGGAATCTCGCGGCCATCGTCAAGCAGCACGCTGCCCGAGCCGCTGTCGTCGTGGTAACGGTGCACGCTGGCTTGCATGGGTGCCACGCTAGTCCCGAGCCAGACCCAGCACGACGGCGGTGTGCCTGCCGACCCCGATGGCGACCGCCTTGCGTAGCCCCTGGTCGTCGTCCACATCGGTGCGCAGGGTGGGCAGGTCCAGATTCAGTCGCACGCAGTCTCGCGAGTGCTCGCGCGCGGATTCCGGGCCAAAACGTGGATGGAGGTCCCGTGGGGACAGCGCACTGAGCAGCACCGTCCCCGTGCCGGACGCGTCCGGGACCATCGCCCGCTGATGGGCCGCGCACGCCGAGAGGGCATCTATCAGATCTTGGGGCCGAAGGGTGGGGATGTCGCCGAGCAGGACCGCTGTCGGGCCGAGACCCAGCACGTCGCGGACGTAGTCGATCCCCTGGCCAATAGCGGGGTTCAGACCAGCGCCACGGTCAGCAATGACGATGCCGCCACGATCGCCCACGAAGGTCGCAGTAGGCTCATCGGAGGTCACCACGACCAGGTGAGCTGGCGGTATGGCGGCGATGGCTGCGGTTATCGTGTCCAGGGCGAACGCATGCGCCAGATCAGCGCGTGCCAATCCCCCGGGCGGATGCAGACGGCTCTTGGCTGTCAGTTGGCCCTTGACCGGGATGATCAGTCGCCAGCGGCCGATATCGAGGGAACGCATCTGTTCGATCGTGTCAGTACCGGCACGCTCGTCTCGACACCGACCCGTCGAACGGCGAAGATGACGGCGAACCAGGCCGCCAGAGTTAGACCACGGTCATCGCAGAACAGACAGAACAAGAGAGCGGAGCCCGGTGCGGCGAATTCGACCAGAACGGCAGCTGCCGAGGTCATACCGAGGCATCGCCGCCTTCGTGCGCCCGATGATGATGTTGGTGACGCGTCGCGACTGGAAGGGCGCCGAGAACCTCCCGTCCAGCGGCGGATTCGTCGTGTGTCCGAACCACATCTCCTACGTCGACGTGTTCGCCTTCGCCCACTTCCTGTATGACAACGGGCATCCGCCGTTCTTTCTGGCCAAGTCGGGGGTGTTCAAGATCCCGATCATCGGCAGGCTCCTGACGGCGGCCCAGCAGATCCCGGTTCAGCGCGGGACCGGTCGCGCGGCAGAGGCATTCTTGGCCGCTGTTGCCGCAGTGGAAGACGGCAAGTGCGTCCCAATCTTCCCCGAAGGCACGCTGACCCGCGATCCTCAGATGTGGCCGATGACTGCCAGGACCGGCGCTGCTCGGGTGGCCCTGACGACACGGTGCCCGGTGATTCCGGTCGCTCAGTGGGGACCGCAGGAGATTCAGGGGCCCTACGCCAGGGAGCTGCACCTGTTCCCACCCAAGACCATGTGGATGATCGCCGGACCACCCGTTGACCTCACTGACCTGTATGACAAGCCTCTGGTCGCCGCGACCCTGACCGAGGCCACGGCCAGGATCCTCGATGCCATCACGGGACAGCTCGAGACGATCAGGGGTGAGCAGGCTCCGCCCACCCGCTTTGACTCCCGGACTGCCGGGGTTGCGCAGATCGGCAACCCCAACCGGCGGCGCGGCAAGAGATCCTCGAGTTCGACGAACGGAGGGTCCTCGTGATGCGGGTCGCCGTGTTCGGCTCGGGCAGCTGGGGTACGGCGTTCGCCGCGGTGCTCGCCGATACGGGAGGACAGGTGCGGATGTGGGGGCGACGGGCAGAGCTCGTCGACCAGATCAACCAGTCCCACGTCAACGGTGACTATCTCCCGGATCTGGTTCTGCCCCAGGCAATCTCGGCGACGACCGATCCACAGGAGGCTGTGGAGGGTGCCGATATCGTGGTCTTGGCGGTCCCCTCGCAGACGCTGCGGGCAAACCTGGCGCAGTGGGCCGACTTCCTACCGCGTCATGCAGCCGTGGTGTCCTTGATGAAGGGCGTCGAGCTGGGCACGACCAAGCGGATGAGCGAGGTCATCGCAGAGGTCGGCGACGTCGGCGCGGAGCGCATCGTGGTCGTGTCAGGGCCCAATCTGGCCAGGGAGATCGCGGCCAAACAGCCAGCTGCCTCGGTCGTGGCCTGTGTCGATGAGTCGACGGCCGAACGGGTGGCGTTTGCCTGCGCGGCGCCGTATTTTCGGCCGTACACCAATACAGACGTTGTCGGCACCGAGCTCGGCGGCGCGGTCAAGAATGTCATCGCCCTCGCCGTCGGTATGGCCGAGGGCATGGGCATGGGGGACAACACCAAGTCCACGATCATCACCCGCGGGCTGGCTGAGACCCTGCGGCTGGGGGTGGCCCTGGGCGCCGATCCGGCCACTTTCTCGGGCCTGGCAGGAGTCGGCGACCTGATTGCCACGTGTATGTCGCCGTTGTCGCGCAACCACATCTTCGGCGTGAACCTGGGCCGTGGCATGTCCGTCCAGGAGGTGGTGGCTCTGACCAGGCAGACGGCCGAGGGCGTGAAGTCGTGTCAGTCCATCCTGGAGCTGGCGCGCCACCACGGCATCGATGTCCCGATCATCGAGAACGTCGCAGCGGTGGTACACGAGGGTCGCAAGCCCGACCGCGTCGCCGACATGTTGATGTCCCGCGCCCGAAAGGCCGAAACGACCTGACCCTGTCGAGCCGACCATCGACCGGCCGGTCGGTGAGCCGGCCCACGGGTCAGCTGGACGGGTTCACGTAGGTCAGTGCTGCCCCAAGATCGCGCCAGAGATCCTCGACGTCCTCCACACCGACACTGAGGCGCAGCAGGTTGTCCGGGACGCTTGACGGTTCGGCCGGGTGGCGGCGGCGGCGTTCGATCAGTGACTCGACGCTGCCCAGGCTGGTCGCATGGGTCCACAGACGGACTCGTGTGGCAACGCTCTCGGCTGCCTGCAGACCACCGTGGACCTCGATCGCGATGATCGAGCCGAAGCCCGGGTAGCGCACCCGTTCGACGCCGGGATGTCCCTGCAGGCGTGCGGCCAGCACGGCTGCGTTGGCGCTGGAGCGCTCGACCCTCAGATGCAAGGTCCGCATGCCGCGCAGTGCCAGCCAGGTCTCCACCGGACCCGCGATGGCGCCGTGGAGCAGCCGGTGCTGGGCGAGCGCCCGGTGAAAACCGCGCCCCCGGTCGGTCTGCGCCGTGACGGTGGCGCCCAGAATCACATCCGAGTGCCCGGCAAGGTATTTCGTGACCGAGTGGACCACCACGTCGGCGCCCATCGACAGCGGCTGCTGGACCAGCGGGGTGGCAAACGTGTTGTCACACATCACCACTGCCTCAGCGATGTGGGCCGCCTCGAAGAGGCGGGGCAGGTCCGCGACCTCGAGCATCGGGTTGGTGGGGGACTCGGCCCACAGGACGTCGGCCCCCTCCAACGCTGCGATCACGACCTCGGAGTCGCTGACGTCGACTCGTCGCAGGATCGCCCGTCCGGTGTTCTGGAGGGACTCCAGAATCGCGCCGGTGCCGCTGTACGCGTGGGTCGGAGCCACGATGACCGCCCCCGGCGGGGCCAGGGAAAGGGCAGCCGCAATGGCCGCCATGCCGGAGGAGAAGACCAGGGCCGATCCGCCCTCAAGCGCGCCGAGGGTCTCCTCGAACGCGGTCCACGTCGGGTTGCCACCGCGGGCATAGTCGACCGGACCGTCCGCGACGTAGGTCGAGGAGAGCTCCAGTGGGGCGTTGAGGCCGGCTCCTGGAATGCGTGGCTGTCGGCCGGCCGCGACCAGGATCGAGGCTGGGGCAAGGTCTTGGTGATTCGCGTCCACCCGCTCAGGGTAGGGGCATCGGCGCGTGGCCTTCGCGGCCGGTCGCAGGTCGGGCGGTAGGGTCACAGGCGATGAGCCATACCGAACGGCCCAAGCCGGAATCTGTCGACCCCACGCCGCGCAAGCCAACGGTGGCCATCGTCTTCGGCGGCCGCTCTTCCGAGCACGCCGTGTCCTGCTCCACCGCTGCCAGCGTGTTGCGGGCGATCGACCGTGATGTATACGACGTGCTTCCGATCGGCATCGCCAAGGATGGTCGCTGGGTCCTGGCGTCCGGCGACACCGGGGCGCTCGAGCTTTCGCCCGGTCACGTCCCCGAGGTCGATAGCTCGGGCGCCGCCGTGCTGGTCCCGTTGAGCACCACCGAGCGCTCACTTCGTGTCCTCGAGCCGGGAGGGCAGCCCAAGGCCCTGGGGCAGGTGGACGTGGTGTTTCCGTTGTTGCATGGCCCCTTTGGCGAAGACGGCACCATCCAGGGTCTGCTGGAGCTCGCGGACATCCGTTATGTCGGGTCCGGTGTGCTCGCCTCTGCAGTGATGATGGACAAGCACTACATGAAGGTCGTCTTCGCCGGGCACGGTCTTCCGATCGGTCCGTACGTCGTGATCACCGACCGCGACTGGCGCCGTGACCCCGCGGAGTCGATGGATGCCGTGGCTTCACTGGGCTGGCCCGTATTCGTCAAACCGGCCCGCGCCGGATCGAGCATGGGCATCACCAAGGTGTCCGCGCCGGAGGGCCTGCGGGCAGCCATCGAGTTCGCCCGCGCGCACGACCCCAAGGTCGTCGTCGAGGCCGGCATCGTCGGGCGAGAGCTCGAGTGCGGGGTGCTGCAGGGCCGCGACGGCGCTGCCGTGCGGACCAGCGAGGTCGGAGAGATCGAGGTCCTTCACGGTCACGACTTCTACGACTTCGACGCCAAGTACCTGGCAGAGTCCGATGTCCAGCTCTCCTGCCCGGCCAAGGTGCCCGATCACGTCGCCGACGAGATCCGCCGGGTCGCTGCGGCTGCGTTCGAGGCTGCCGGTTGCGAGGGGCTTGCCCGGGTGGACTGCTTCTACACCGAGCAAGGCGAGGTGGTCCTCAACGAGATCAACACGATGCCCGGCTTCACCCCGCAGTCGATGTACCCCCGGGTGTGGGCGGCGTCCGGGCTGGACTATCCACATCTGATCGATGAGCTGATCCAGCTGGCCCTGGCGCGGCCAACGGGCCTTCGCTGACGTGCTACTGGCAGTGCCGCTGGCCCTGGGGGATGGCCGCGGCCGCAGCGCCGAACGCCGGGAGCAGCAGAGGCTCGGGCTTGTAGGCGCTGGGCACGAGAATCTCGATCGCGGGCGTGCGACCGTAGGTTGTGAATCGCACGCCATCGGTGAGCTGATGGGCGACCCAGTCAATGCCGCTGACGTTCAGGCACTGATCTGTGGTCGGGCCGACGGGGGCCAGCCCGCAGCGGGCAATGATGGCGGGGTCGCCCCAGGCGCGTACCGCATCCGAGGATGATGACGTTCGTTGAAGTGGCTGTCCACCAACGGTTCTGGGCCAATGGGCCGCAGCCGACCGGCACGCCGTCGACCCTGCCTCGGGCGGGTCCGCCACGTCTATGGACGAGCACCCGGTCAGTCCCGCGACGAGCAGGACCGCGCCGAGGCCGGCTGACAGACGCGCGCGCCGGTAGCCGACCGTCGCGTGCCGGGCAGACTGCGGGCCACCGATGGTGAGCTCAGATGTGCACGATCGTGCACGTCAGGGTGCGGGTGATACCGAGGACGTCCTGGATCTTGGCGATGACCAGCTTGCCGAGGTCGTCGACGGTGCGGGCCTCGACTCGGGCGATGACGTCGTAGGGGCCGGTGACGTCCTCGGCCATCGTGACCCCGGAAATCCCCGAGATCGCCTCGGCGACCCGAGCCGCCTTGCCAACTTCGGTCTGAATCAGAACGTAGGCCTGGACCACCACGACGCCTCCAAGAAAACGTGGTCGGAGCGCTTCACCCCGACAGGAACGGTACTCACTGACCACGCCCTGCATGGACCCGGCTGTGCAGACGCTACCGTGCAAATACACGACTCGTCCCACCGGGGAGCTCACTTGTTGGATGCTGACGCTGCCGGAGCCACGCTGGCCGACCTCGGCGAGGACGGGCTCTTGTCCGTGATCCTCCCTCTGCTGCCCGGTGGACCCGGCGTCCTGCTCGGGCCCGGTGACGACACCGCATGGCTGAGTACCCCAGGCGGGTCGGTGCTGGCAACGACTGATGCCATGGTGCGGGGACGCGACTGGCTAGACGAGTGGTCCACCGGCGCGGACGTGGGCGCCAAGACGGTGGCTCAGAACATCGCCGATATCGCCGCGATGGGAGGGGTGGCCAGCGGTTTGCTGGTCGTTCTGATTGCCGATCCGGGGACGTCGCTGGCGTGGGTGCGCGATTTCACCGCAGGACTGGCCCAGGCCGCCAGGGAGGCCCGCGTGTCGGTGTTGGGCGGTGACCTCTCGTCGGCGCCGGAGGGGGTTCTGGCGGTGTCGGTGACGGCGCTGGGGACCTGTGAGGGCCGTCAGCCGGTGTGCCGTTCGGGGGCCCAGGTGGACGACGTCCTGGCCGTGTGCGGCAGCTTGGGTCACTCCGCCGCGGGGTTGTTGCTGCTGCAGCGCGGCCAGAGCGAGCTCGCACCCCAGCTGGTGAACTACCACCGGCGGCCGCGGCCGCCCTACGAGCAGGGGCCCGCGGCCGCGCGGGCCGGGGCGACAGCCATGCTCGACATCAGCGACGGGCTGGGCCGAGACGCCGGCCGCATCGCACGGGCCAGCGGGGTCAGGATCGTGCTCGACGACGTGCTTCTTGGTGATGACGTGGGGCAGTTGCGCCCCGTGATCGGTCAGGAAGATGCGTGGCGCAGCGTCATCGAGGGTGGTGAGGAGCACTCGCTGCTCGCAAGTTTCCCCTCCAGAGCCCCGCTGCCCGAGGGTTGGCGCAAGATCGGCGATGTGGTGGCCGGCTCGGGGGTGCTGCTGCGCGGCCTACCGGTCATCGGGGGCGGTTGGGATCACTTCGGAGGCTGAGGCTGCTGCGCCCCTCGCACGGCTCAGCCCTTCGGGGCCGGGGGACAACGAAGCCGACCTCAGTGACGAGATCGGCTTCGGCAGGAGAGCAGGGACAAAGCCCGACCATCAGCCTAACGCTTGACCTTGCCGGCCTTGAGGCACGACGTGCAGACATTGAGACGCTTCGGGGTCACACCCGTAACGCCGACCAGAGCCTTGATGCGCTGGATGTTGGGGTTCCAGCGGCGCTTGGTGCGGCGGTGCGAGTGCGAGATGTTGTGACCGAAGCTCGGTCCCTTGCCGCAGACGTCGCAGTTGGCAGCCACGGGTTTCTCCTGGGTTTCGAGGGGGTGCTGAGTTTCTTGAGGTGAACAGGTGTTGCCATGAACAGATCAAGGTCCCGTGGCAGGCAGACGGCACGCACCAACCAAGGGAACCGCTCAAGCCTAGCCGAGTCGGTGGTCTGGGCCAAAATGGGTGGGTCGCCAGGCACAGAACTACCCGCGTACGGGGCGTGCGAGCGTTAGCCTCACGGCAGACAGGAGGTGGTGCGGTGAGCGGGGACAGCAGTCGGCTCGAGCGTCTGGACTTTCGTGCGGCCCGGCGCTGGGCGGTGGCCGCCCGGGCCGCCTTCGCCGCCCACCGAGCCGAGATCGACGACCTCAACGTCTTTCCGGTGCCCGACGGCGATACCGGCACGAACCTCTACATGACGTTGGACTCCGCGCTCGAGGCTTCACGAGAGCCGCGTGAACCTTTGCCGGGGTCGGGTCGAGGCGCCGAGGCGACGCTGGCCGAAGACGCCGCGACGCTGGCCCGGGCCACGCTGCTTTCCGCTCGCGGCAACTCTGGGGTCATCCTCAGCCAGCTGGTCCGGGGTCTGAGCGAGGTCATCGCCGAGTCGGCTGCCGGGGGCAACGGCGGTATGGATGGTGGCAGTCGCCGAACCGATGGGATTGACGGGCCAACGCTGGCGGTGGCCCTGCGCCGGGCTAGTGAGCGTGCCTACGCCAGCGTGACGCGCCCGGTCGAGGGGACGATCCTGTCGGTGGCAGCTGCCGCCGCCACTGCGGCCGAACAGGCCGCGGCGACGGGCGCCGACTTGCATGCCGTGGCCGTGGCCTCGCTGGCTGGGGCCAGGACTGCGCTGGGCGCCACCACGTCGCAGCTGCCGATCCTGGCCAGTGCCGGGGTGGTTGATGCCGGCGGCATGGGTTACGTCCTGGTGCTCGAGGCGCTCGAGTGGGTCATCGCCGGTGAGCCGGCGACCGACCGGCAACCTGAGGATGGTCCGCGCCAACAGCCGGCGGCGCTTCGGGCTTCCGCCCACGCTGACCACGACCGGGCCAGCAGCGGTCATCTCGAGCGGGGGGTGCCCGGCTACGAGGTCATGTATCTTCTCTCCGACAGCACCGAAGAGGCAGTGGCCAGGCTGCGCGTTCGGCTGGACGCGCTGGGTAACTCGGTCCTGGTCGTCGGCGGTGAGGACCTCTGGAACGTGCACGTGCACGTCGTCGACGCCGGTGCGGCCCTCCAGGCAGGCATCGAGGCGGGACGACCGCATCGCATCGTGGTCACCCATTTCGGCGACCAGCAGCGAGCGAAGACGGCGCACGCGGTGCGCGGCCCGGTCGCGGTCGTGGTCTGCGCCGCTGGTGAGGGCCTGGCCGAGGTGTTCCGCAAAGCCGGCGCAGTGGTCGTGTTCAACGGAACAGGCTCGCGTGCCTCCTCGGGCCAGCTGCTTGATGCCATTCGCTCCGCGGGCTCGCGATGCGTGCTCGTCCTGCCCAACGACAGCGACAACCAGCTCGCAGCCGAGGCGGCAGCCTCGGCGGCGGGTGAGTCGGGCCTGGAGGTTCAGGTCGTGCGGTCGCGCTCGGCGGTCGGCGGCATCGCCGCGATGGCCGTGTTCGAGCCCACCGCCAGCGCTCGGGACAATCTCGTGGCCATGAGCGGTGCCGCCGCGGCGACTCGACACGGAGGGGTCACCGTGGCCGTCAAGGAGTCACCGACCAGCGCCGGATGGTGTCACCCCGGCGACGTCGTGGGGGTGATTGACGGTGATGTCGTGGTCATCGGCAAGGATCTGGCCGTGGTCGGCATGGATGTGGTTGGACGACTCCTTGCCGGCGGTGGGGAGCTGCTTACCGTGATCCATGGCGCCGGCGGTGGACCGGAGATCTCGGCCGTGGTCGCCGAGTCGGCACGCCACGTTCGCCGCGACCTCGAGGTCAGCATCATCGACGGCGGGCAAGGGACGTATCCGCTGTTGCTCGGAGTCGAGTGAGGTGACCGATCTGTCCACCCCGCTCGGCAAGGTCGTCGGCCAGCCGTCAGCCAGCCCTCTAGCCAAGCACCGCGGCATCCACACCGTTGGCGACCTGCTTGACTTCGTCCCCCGTCGTTACGTCGAGCCAGGCAAGCTGACCGACCTGTCGAGCCTGGTCGAGGGCGAGGATCTGACGGTCGTGGCACGGGTGAGCCGCGCCACGACCCGGTCGATGCGTCAGCGCAAGGGCAAGATGCTAAACGCCACCATCACCGACGGCACCCATGAGCTCGACCTGACCTTCTTCAGCGCCTACGGCCACGAGGCCCGCCTTGTTCCCGGTGCGCTCGGCTTGTTCGCGGGCACCGTCGGGCGCTACCAGCGGACGTGGCAGCTGACCCACCCTGACTACCAGATCTTCGACCCGGCCGAGCAGGAGGAGGCGGTCAAGCAGTACACCGGCAGCTTGATACCGATCTATCTGCCGGCGGGCAGGCAGATGCCGTCATGGAAGGTCCGCAACGTCGCCCAGATCGTCCTTGCATCCCTAGACGAGGTCCCCGATCACGTACCGCCCGAGGTCCGCAACGGGCGCGGCCTGGTCGACCTCATCTCCATGTACCGCCTGTTGCACCAGCCCGTCACCAGCGGGGACGTCTCACGGGCACGATTTCGGCGCAAGTACGACGAGGCCTTCACGGTCCAGACGGTGCTCGCCCAGCGCCGGATCGCGGGTGAGGGTCTGCGGGCGACCCCTCGGTTGCCCCGCACGGGTGGGCTGCTCGATGTCTTCGACGCCCGTCTGCCTTTCGAGTTGACCGCCGGTCAGCAGCAGGTCAGTGCCGAGATCACCAGTGACCTGGCCAGCGAGCACCCCATGCACCGGTTGCTGCAGGGCGAGGTCGGTTCAGGCAAGACCATTGTGGCGTTGCGCGCGATGTTGTCGGTGATCGACTCCGGCGGGCAGGCGGCGCTGCTGGCCCCCACAGAAGTCCTCGCCTCACAACACTTCCGGTCGATCACCTCGATCCTGGGCGACCTTGCCGAGGGCGGGATGCTCGGTGGCAGCGAGATCGGCACCAAGGTGGCGCTGTTGACCGGTAGCCAGCCCGCGGGCATCCGGCGCCGGTCCCTGCTGGAGATGGCATCGGGTGAGGCAGGGATCGTCGTCGGCACGCACGCCCTCATCCAGGAGCACGTCCAGTTCTTCGACCTGGCACTGGTGGTCGTCGACGAGCAGCATCGCTTCGGCGTCGAGCAGCGAGATGTGTTACGCAGCAAGGGAAAGCAGCCTCCGCACGTCCTTGTGATGACGGCGACACCCATCCCGCGCACGGTCGCCATGACGGTGTTCGGCGACATGGAGACCTCCACCCTGACCGAGCTGCCCCAGGGGCGTTCACCGATCGCGACGCACGTGGTGGCCAACCCTGGCTGGTTCCAACGCACGTGGGAGCGGGTCGCCGAGGAGGTCCGCGCCGGACACCAGGCCTATGTCGTGTGTCCAAGGATCGGCGCCGGCACCTCGGACTCTGACCAAGGACCGGGTGCCACCACAGCGCACTGGTCGGACGAAGACGTCGAGGTCACCTTCGACATGGACGACTCGGCGCCGCCACCGACCCGTGAGCTGCGCAGCGTTCTGGAGATGGAGGCCGAGCTGGCCGACAACCCTGCACTGGCGGGTCTGCGGATCGCGATCCTGCACGGTCGGATGGCCGCCGAAGACAAGGATGAGGTCATGCTGGCCTTCGCTGCCGGCACGATCGACGTTCTCGTGGCCACGACCGTCATCGAGGTGGGCGTGGACGTGGCCAACGCCACCGTGATGGTCGTCATGGATGCCGACCGTTTCGGCATCTCCCAGCTGCACCAGCTCAGAGGTCGCGTCGGCCGTGGAACCTCGCCCGGCCTGTGCCTGCTGGTGACCGAGACCGAGTCCGATGCGGTCCGGCAGCGCCTGCTCGCCGTCGCAGCCACGAACGACGGATTCACGTTGGCCCGTCTCGACCTGGAGCAACGCCGGGAGGGCGATGTCCTGGGGGCCCGCCAGAGCGGCGGCAAGTCGCAGCTGAGGCTGCTGCGGCTCCTACGTGACGAGGATCTCATCCTGGCGGCCCGCCAGGATGCCTTCGCCATCGTCGGCGCCGATCCAGGCCTTGAGCGGCACCCCGCCTTGCGCGACGTCATTGCCGGCGCCCTCGACGACGAGCAGGCCGCCTATCTGGAGCGCGGTTGATTACTGCCGGCCCGTTGTGGGCGCTGGGACTTCCACCGAATCGCGTCTGGCAGCTCCTGCCTCACAGGCGACACGCAGGCGTGAACCCTTGCCAAGTGACATTGCCTGCCCCGGCAGACACCGCCAACCCCGCGGGCCCCGTCGGCTCGGGGTCCTCTTCGGTGCACTCAGCGCACCGGCGGTTTCCCGGGTACGAGGCCCATGACTTGTCCGGAGTCCAAGGGGCGCAGCATGCGCCCAGCGTCCGGCCCCAGCGGACACGCACGAACCCGGATGTGCGGAAAGCATCACCGCCTGTTGCGGGTTCGGGCGAGCTCGTACCCGGTATACCGTCCTCATAGCCACATCTCAGCGACTGGAGACTCAGTGCGTAAAGTCAATCCTGCCGGCCGTGAGCAGCCAGGCTTCCTTGCCCACCACCGGTGATGAGCCGATGACGCGCATCATCTCAGGGCTTGCCGGTGGTCGCCGGATCCACACGCCGCCCGGCAGCGGCACGCGCCCGACCAGTGACCGGGTGCGCGAGGCCCTGTTCTCACGGCTGGAGCACCTGGACGTGGTCAATCAGGGGAAAGTCCTTGACCTGTATGCCGGTTCGGGGGCACTTGGGCTCGAGGCGGCAAGCCGCGGCGCCACCAGCGTCCTGCTGGTCGAGTCCGACTGGGCTGCGGTTGCCGCGGTGCGAAAGAACATCGCCGAGCTCGGTCTTCCCGGGGTCACCATCCGGGCCGAAACCGTCGAACGGGTTCTGCTGGACGGTCCCCCATCCCATCAGGCGCGCTGTGATCTGGTCCTGGCTGACCCGCCATACGACGTCACCGAGGAGGCGCTCAGTGACGTGCTGGGGCTGCTGGTCACCCACGAGTGGCTCAGTGAGGACGCCTTCGTGGTGGTCGAGAGATCGGCACGCTCGCCCGAACCTCGCTGGCCGCTTGGTCTCGACGGCGCCGGGGAGCGGCGTTACGGCGAGACCAAGATGTGGTTCGCCGACTTCGCCGGGCCCCCCGGCGTCGCCTGAGCCTTTCGCGGGAGGAACGGTCCTCGCTGCTAGGTTCGGTTGTGTGACCAGTCAACAACGGCGGTGCGTGTGTCCGGGGTCCTACGACCCGGTGACAATGGGCCATGTCGACGTGATTTCCCGGGCCGCTGCGCTGTACGACGAGGTGATCGTTGCCGTGCTGTACAACAATGCCAAGTCGGGCACCTTCGATGTCGACGAGCGGATGAGGCTGCTCGACGCCGCACTGGCCGCCCTACCCAACGTGCGCATCGAGGCCTTCGTCGGGCGACTTCTCGTGGACGTCTGCCGCGAGGCGGGCGCGCAGACGATCGTCAAGGGGCTGCGCGGCGACACCGACTTCGCCTACGAGCTGCCGATGGCCCAGATGAACCGCCACCTGTCCGGAGTCGAGACGGTCTTCTTGCCGGGCGAACCGATGTTCGCTCACATCTCGAGCTCGCTGATCAAGGAGGTCGCCGCCTTCGGTGGCGACATCACCGGCCTTGTGCCCGACGGGGTACTTGCGGCCCTGCGGGCGCGGGTCCACAACCCGGAAGGAAACCGACACCCATGAACGTCCACGACCAGCTCAGCCAGCTCGCGGCGACGGTTCGCGGTGCCAAGACCATGCCCATGTCGGGGTCATGCCTGGTCAACCGGGCCGAGATGCTTGAGGTCCTGGAGCGGTTGTGTGACGAGCTCCCGAGAAGTCTCGCCCACGCGGACGCCCTCTTGTCCGGCCGCGATGCCGTCCTCGCCGCCGGTCGCGAGCAGGCCGAGTCTCTCCTTGAGGGCGCCCGCGCCGAGCGTGAGCAGCTGATCGAGCACAGCGAGGTTCTGGTCGCCGCCCGGGCGCGCGCTGCCACGGTGACTGCGGCGGCGCAGGCCGAGTCGACCCGGTTGCATGCTGACGCTGACGACTACGTCGAGGGCAAGCTTGCCGAATCGACCCGTTTGCTGAGGGACGCCGACCGCTATGTCGACGGCAAGCTTGCCCAGTTCGAGGTGGTGCTCGGCCAGCTCGGATCGCAGGTGAACAACGGTCGACTGCGACTGACCGCCCGTCGTGCAGCCGATCTGTCCCGTTTGCAGGAGAGTGCCCAGGGGACCCCGATCGCCCAGGACGTGTCCGCGCAAGTGCGTCCTGAACCCCACCCGAGGTCCGAGCCCGAGGCGGTGGA